>R17__coassemble_510_pt1 | contig 17449 bp, 13 predicted proteins | sample R17__metabat2_low_PE_029 | metagenome-assembled genome bin R17
GTGCTCTGTCCGGCGGTGACTACACCAAGGATCTGCAGACCAAGATCACCGGTACCGGCGTTGAGCTTGCAGGTGCTCGTCAGCAGATGATCATCGCAGCACGTGCAGCTGGTAAGCAGTGCTTCGATACCGTATTCACCAACCTTGATGATATGGAAGGCTTCCGCAAGGAAGTTGAGATGATCAAGATGATGGGATTTGATGGTAAGTCCATCGTTAACCCTCGTCAGATCGCTGTAACTCATGAGATCTTCACTCCTACTCAGAAGGAGATCATCTTCGCTGAGAAGGTTGTTAAGGAAGTTGATGAGAAGAAGGCTAAGGGTATCGGCGTATTCACTGTAGACGGAAAGATGATTGATATCGCTTTCTATCCCGGTGCTCAGAAAGTAATCAGCATGGCTAAGGCTGCTGGCGTATATGAGGGGGACCTGTAAGATGATTAATGCTGTTGGAAGAGATATTCCTCAAGAGATTATTGATGCTACTGGCATGCAGCCCTTCGCAGGTGCTTATGCCCGTAATGGTTATGAATATAAGAAGGCTGCTCCCAAGGTTCGTACCTGGATCGATCCTACCGAGAGCAAGATGGTTGATTCCATCGTTGAAGTACTGAAGAAGTGCGACATCAAGGATGGCATGACCCTGTCCTTCCACCATCACTTCCGTGAGGGTGACTACGTTGTTAATATGGTTATGGAAGAAGTTCACAAGATGGGTATCAAGGATATCACCATCTGCGCATCTTCCCTTGGTAAGGCTCACAATCCTCTGCTTCCTATGATCGAGGATGGCACCATCACCAACATCCAGTCCTCTGGTGTTCGTGGTAAGATCGGTGAAGCTATCTCCACCGGTAAGCTGCAGGGTCTGGCTATCATGAGATCTCACGGCGGACGTGTTCGTGCTATCGAGTCCGGTGATGTACATATCGACATCGCTTTCATCGGTGCACCTACCTGTGACTGCTATGGTAACATGAGAGCTGTTGGCGGCAAGTCCGATTGCGGTGTTCTGTCCTACGCTTATGTAGATGCTCAGTACGCTGATAAGGTTGTTGCTATCACCGATACTCTGGTTCCTTATCCCAACCTGCCCGCTTCCATCTCTCAGGTTAACGTTGACTACGTTGTAGTTGTTGACGAGATCGGTAATCCCGCTAAGATTGCTACCGGCGCAGCTAAGCCCACCACCGATGTTCGTAAGATCATGATGGCTGACTACTGTACTCAGGTTGTTATCAACACTCCTTACTTCAAGGATGGTTTCGTATATCAGACCGGTGTAGGCGGAGCTTCTATCGCATCCACCATCTCCCTTGGCAAGATCATGAAGGAGAGAGGAATCAAGATGGGTCTGGCTCTGGGCGGTATCGCAGGTCCTATGTGCAACCTGCTGAAGGAAGGCCTGATCGAGAAGATCGTTGATACTCAGGACTTCGATACCATCGCTGTTGAGTCCGTTGGTTCCAACCCCAACCACTTCGAGATCACCGGTTCCGAGTATGCTAACCCCTTCAACAAGGGCGCATATGTAAACCAGCTTGATTTCGTTATCCTGGCATCCCTGGAAGTTGATGTTAACTTCAACTGTAACGTAGTAGTAGGTTCCGATGGTATGATCACCGGTGCTCAGGGCGGACATCCCGATACCGCTGCAGGCGCTAAGTGCACCATCGTTATCGCTCCTCTGCTGCAGGGTCGTATCCCCGCAATCTGCGACGAGTGTACCGCTATCACCACTCCCGGTGAGACTGTAGACGTTGTTGTTACCGACTACGGTATCGCAATCAACCCTCGTCGTCAGGATCTGGTAGAGTGCCTGTCCAAGACCAAGCTGCCGATCTATACCATCGAAGAGCTGCGTGACAAGGCTTATGCTATCGTAGGCAAGCCCGATGCAGTTAAGTTCGGCGACAGAGTTGTAGGTGTTATCGAGTCCCGTGACGGTACCATCATCGATGTTGTTCGTGAGATCAAGGACTACGAGTGGGACGACTAATTCTTCGGAATTATAATTTCATAAGATAAGATCAGCCGCTGCTCCTGAGGGGCAGCGGCTTTCTTTTATCTTGCCATCTTATAGATCGTCTCGATATCCTCAGCTCCCAGCGTGCGGAATCTTCCGATGCATCTCTTGCCGAAGAAGGTACACTTGACAGTCAGCTCCTTGATCTGTTCATCTGTCAGCTCGATTCCCATCTCATGGACGCGGGTAGGCATACCAACCTCGTGCATGAAGTCTTCGAATGCCCGGATGCCGGCTTCTCCATCAGCTGCGGCATCTCCGCTGTCGGGAATGGCGAAGATATTGTGCGCGAATACGGCGAATCTCTCCGGCTTGGTGGGCATCACATATCGGGCCCAGCTGCTCCATACGGCAGCCAGTCCTGCGCCATGAGCTACATCGAACATACCGCTCAGCTCATGTTCCAACTGGTGGGTCGCCCAGTCCCCTCTGCCGACACCGCCGCAGCCGGTCAGACCATTGTGGCTCAGAGAACTTGCCCACATGACATTGGCACGGGCCTCATAGTTCTCGGGATCTTCCTTCAGGATTCTCATACAATCACGTACGGTGCGAAGCAGTCCCTCTGCAATGCTGTCCGTCAGATACATACCATCTTCTGTGGTGAAGAATCTCTCCATGGTATGCATCATGATATCGGTGGCACCGCTCATGGTCTGATACTCGGGAAGAGTGTACATGAGAGTCGGGTCCATGACCGCGAACTTACACTTGCAGTAGTCGCTTCCGACAGCACGCTTAAGACCGCCTTCTTCCTTGGTGATGACACAGGAGTCGCTCATCTCACTGCCGGCAGCTGCGATTGTAAGAACCGCTGCGATGGGAGCACAGGCCTTAGGTGCCTGCTTGCCCTCAAAGAGATCCCAGACATCACAATCGTTCGCAAGACCATAGCCAATAGCCTTGGAAGAGTCGATGACACTGCCGCCGCCGACAGCGAGGATGAGATCTACGCCTTCTCTGCGGCAGAGCTCGATGCCCTCATAGACCATGGAGAGACGGGGATTGGGCTTCACGCCGCCCAGAGTAACGTAGGAGATGCCGGAAGCCTCCAGAGACCCCTTGACGCGGTCCAGCAGGCCGCTGCGAATGACACTGCCGCCGCCGTAGTGGATCAGAACCTTTTTAGCACCGAATTCGCAAGCAAGCTTACCGGTCTGAGCGACAGACTCCTTGCCGAAGACAACTTTTGTCGGGGTATAGAATTCAAAATCAAGCATGAGAAAACTCCTTTCTGTAGGTATGCTGCAGAGCTATACATAACCCGGGAACTGCAGCACGGGATTTGTTATCTTTAAGATACCATAGAAGCAGCAGAACATCCAATGAAAAATATGGGACGGGGGTTCATGCAGCTGACAGAATTTCGCGTAAGGGATATTCACGCGTGAAAAATTATGATATACTAGCCAATGGTCTGAGGACTATTATTAAAAGAAGAAGAGGATATATCATGCCCGAGATTTTAGTTAAGGATACGACACTCCCGAGGGCCTACCACAAGGCGCTTCTGGCCTTGAAGTATGAAGGCGAGCAGGTGGACTGTGCCGACTGGAATACGACCTGCCTGGAGACCGGGATGACCATCGTGATCGAGCAGCCCCTGGCGGAGCCTATGATCAGCAATTGCTTTATCGGCGGACCCAAGTCCCTGCAGCAGTATGTGATGGAGATGCTGGACGGCATCCTGGACTTCGAGATTGCTAAGGGCAATTGGGTATATACCTACCATAACCGCATGGCTGCCATGAAGGACCCGAAGGACCCCGCGAAGGTGATCGATCAGGTTCAGTTCGTCATCGATGACCTGAAGCGCAATCCTTCCTCCAGACGTGCCGTGATCCTGGTACGCAACAATGAAGACCTCTATTCTGAGGATCCTGCCTGTCTGCAGCATATTCAGTATATGATCCGCAACGGCAAGCTGGATTGTAAAGTGCTCTTCCGAAGCAATGACGCCTGCAAGGCTTCTTATATGAATATGTTTGCTCTGATCATGCTTCAGAAGCGCGTGGCGGACGCACTGGGAATCCAGGTGGGAAGCTACACCCACCGTGCGAATTCTTACCATTGCTATGCAAGGGACTTCGCTTCTCTGGACAAGTATGTGCGCCGGATTGAAGTTGATGAGGAGGCCTGCATCACCGAGTATGAGGATGACTGGCAGGAGATGATGGAGGAGGAGATTCCTGCCATTGAAGCTATGGTAGAGGAACTTCGCAATCGATAAAGAATATCAATAAAAGAGACGAGAAACTGTCGCAGAACCAGGAAGTCTGCGGCAGTTTTCCCGCGTGAAGGAGAATATATTATGACTTATACGGAACATCGCAGGAAGGTACTGGATGCCATACCTGAGAACAGTCTGGTCCTTGTCTATGCCGGACATCCGGCGCATGCGAATGAGGACTCATATCTGGAGTATCGTCCCAACAGTCAGTTCTTCTGGCTGACCGGCCTTGAGAGAGCTGGCATGATCCTGGTGCTGACGAATATTCAGGGGAAGAAGGGGGAGACCCTCTATATTGATCAGTTCAACCCGCACACGGAGCGCTGGACCGGCAAGATGCCGACCAAAGAGCAGGCAGTGGAGGTCTCCGGCATCAAGAACGTACAGTACACCAGTGCATTTGACAGTGCGCTTGACCGCACGATGAGCCGCATGGATATCCGCCATGTCTACTTTGATACCTGGAAGTGCTCGAAGTCCGATCTCCCGGACTATAACTATCTGAAGGCCATGGAATTCCGGAAGACTTATCCTGCCGTTCAGCTGCATGATCTGCATGCCCTGGTATGCCCGATGCGTGAGGTCAAGGATGCGGAGGAACTTGCACTGATTCGCAGGGCGACCGACATTACGAAGAGTGCGCTTGACTATGTGATGGAGCAGCTGAAGCCCGGCAAGTATGAGTACCAGGTGCAGGCAGACTTCGAGTACCGCTGCCGCTATGAGGGAGCGAAGCGTCAGGCTTTCACTACGATTGCCGGGAGCGGTATCAATGGCTGCATGATGCACTATGTAGATAACAATCGTATGCTCGAGGATGGTGACCTGATCCTCCTGGATCTGGGAGCAGAGTACAATAACTACTGCAGTGATATTACCAGAACTTACCCTGCGAACGGCCGATACAGCCCCAGACAGCGCCAGTACTATGATATCGTACTGAAGGCCAACATGGCCATCAAGGAGGCGGCGAAGCCCGGTGTGACCCTGCAGGAACTGAATCAGGTGGCGCAGAAGACCCTTGCAGAGGGACTGATTGCCATGGGTAAGATCAAGGATGCAAGCGAGATCGGCAAGTACTATATGCATGGATGCAGCCACTCGATCGGTGTGGACGTTCATGATATCAATCTGGGACTTGGTGTGAAGCTTCAGCCCGGTTGGGTAATCAGCGATGAGCCCGGACTCTATATCGATGAGGAAGCCATCGGCATCCGTATCGAGGATGATCTGCTGATCACGGAGGACGGCGCTGAATATATCAGCAAGGATATCCCGAGAGATGCTGACGAGATCGAAGCCTACATGGCCGCGCATAATGTCTATCTGAAGAAGTAAGGAGAGAAGCGGATGAGATACCTGATTGCCTCGGATCTTCATGGATCCTACTATTACGCACAGAAGCTTTGGGAAGCTTACGATCGCGAGAAGGCCGATCGGCTGATCTTTCTGGGAGATATGCTCTATCATGGTCCCCGCAATGACTTGCCGAAGGACTACAATCCCAAGGCTGTGATTGCCCTGATGAACAGCCGTAAGCAGGAGATCTTATGCGTGCGCGGCAACTGCGAAGCGGAGGTCGATCAGATGGTGCTGGAGTTCCCTGTGCTCGCCGACTATGCCATCATGACGCAGCCGACCTCCGGGGGCGGAGAAGTCATGGTCTTCGTGACCCACGGACATGTCTTCAATGAAGACCATCTTCCCATGCTGAAGAAGGGAGACATCCTTCTTCATGGGCATACCCATCTGCAGGTGTGCAGAGAACATGAGGACTATATCTACATGAATCCGGGTTCCCTGTCCATCCCCAAGGGCGGTACAGAACATGGCTACATGACCATGGAGAACGGAGCATTTGCCTGGAAGGAGATTGAGACCGGACGCATGTGCATGGAGTATCATCTGTAACCGGAAGAAGTGTAAGTAAATTATCGCTGACAATGAAAAAGCGGCTGTGCAGAATGAATCTTCATTCTACACAGCCGCTTTATTATCTTACTGATTAGCCCCGAATTATCTCCACTGGAAGGTGAGCATACCGTAAACCCAGATGAAGATGATGCCGGCAGGTACCACGAACCGGAAGATGGGCTTCATCCAATCCTGAACCTTCAGGCCGATACCGGAGTTGGCTTCCTTCTTGAAGTTCTCCCAGCCCCAACCGAACTTATTGCAGCAGAAGAGAGCGAATACCAGGGAGCCAAGAGGCAGGATGTTGTTGGATACCAGGAAGTCCCAGAAATCCAGCCATGCGGTACCCTCTGCGAAGGGTTGGAAGCTGAATACGCTGTAGCCAAGAGCAGTGGTCAGTGCAGTGACGAATACGATGATGCCGCATACCAGACAGCCCTTGGGACGATTCCATCCGGTCAGCTCACGAACCATAGCCAGGATATTCTCACATACAGCAAGTACCGTAGACATGGCAGCGAATACCATGAACAGGAAGAAGAGGGTGCCCCACCAGCGTCCGCCGTTCATGTTGTTGAATACGGTTGCCATAGTATCGAAGAGCAGGCTGGGACCGGCATTCACTTCCAGACCATAGGTGAAGCAGGCAGGGAACATGATCAGACCGGCAACGATCGCTACGAAGGTATCGATGGCGATAACGTTCACGGATTCACCCATCAGAGAGCGCTCCTTGCCGATGTAGCTTCCGAAGATGGCCATGGATCCCATACCGATGGAGATGGTGAAGAAGGCCTGATTCAGAGCACCAACGAGAACGCTTCCGGTGATCTTGCTGAAGTCAGGAACCAGATAGAAGGAGAGACCTTCCTTGGCACCGGACAGCATGCAGCTGTGGATGGCAAGAACCAGCATCAGGATCAGCAGTGCGGACATCATGTACTTGGTGATACGCTCCAGACCGCCCTGCAGGTTGAAGCAGAGGATGATGAAGGCAACGATGACAGTAACAGCCAGATAGGTTACATTCACGGTAGGGTTACTGATCATGGCTACGAAGCCGAAGTCCTGATTCTGACCGGTCAGGAACTTCACGAAGTAGTAGATAATCCAACCGGTAACTACCGTGTAGAAGGCCATCAGAGCGAAGTTGCCGAACAGGGATACATATCCGTGGATATGCCACTTCTGACCGGGCTTCTCGAGCTTCTGATACATGTACAGGGGGCTTGCCTGTGCCGCACGGCCGAGTGAGAACTCCATCGTAAGTACGGGAAGGCCGAGGATGACCAGGAAGAGCAGGTAGAACAGAACGAATCCGCCTCCGCCGTACTGACCGCACATCCAGGGGAACTTCCAGACATTGCCGCATCCGATCGCGCAGCCGGCAGACAGGAAGATGAATCCCAGTCGGCTGCCAAGTCTTTCTCTAGTTTCCATTGACATTTTCTCCTTTTCCTTTTTGAGAATTACATTTTCCAATGAAGTATAACGGAAATTTCGATGGTTTGTAAAGAGTATCTTGATAGATTCACCGAAAAAATTGAAAAAAATTAAAAAAAGACTTCTATTTCATTCCGAATGTGGTATAATAACAAGGTAGGGAACCATAGCTCAGCCGGGATGAGCGTTCGCCTCACACGCGAGAGGTCATGGGTTCGATCCCCATTGGTTCCACGAAGAAGCTCTGTTGACTTAAGTCAGCAGAGCTTCTTTTTTTCGGTATTCTACTGTAATTCTTCATGCGGGCTCTTCGTCTTCCTTCGCGAGGGCCTGGCGGATCACCGTGCACTCACCACTGTAAGGACAGTTGCCGAACTCACAGGTAACATTCTCAAGGCTAAAGTAGCCATCCTCATCTTGGCTGTATTCTGCCGTCAGCATCTGCGTGGTATTATGTTTCTTGCAGTAACCGGTGAAGAATTCTTCGATGATATCCATGACCATAGTTTATAGTTGATCCTTTCTTATGATACTTGATTATGTATAGTTTCTGAAGGTCTCAGGCATCTTCGCCCAGGAGGGCACACTTCAGTTCCGCTACTGTCTGTACGGTATAGACGGCACCGGCTGTCTCCAGCTCTCCGGGTTCCGCATATCCGTAGTAGACTCCCAGGCAGTCCAGACCGCAGGCGAGAGCCCCTGCCACATCGTACTTGCGGTCGCCTACCATCAGTACCTGATCCTGCTCTTCCGCGGAGATTCCCTGTCTTGCCATCGTCTCTCGGATGACATCTGCCTTGGAGTGGCGTACATCATCGCGAAGGCTGGCACCGGTGATCGTATCGAAGTAGTCAGTGAGGCGGAAATGGTTCAGCACCGTGTAGGCCATGGACTCCGGCTTGGATGTCGCAAGGAGAATCTTGCGTCCGGAAGCCTTCAGAGCAGCCAGAAGCTCAGGAATTCCTTCATAGACATCGTTCTCCAGGATGCCTTTATCCATGTATTCCTCCCGGTAGTAGGCCGTTGCACGAGCAGCATCCTCGTAAGAGAAGCCATACAGGTTCTGAAAGGAATCCATCAGGGGAGGACCGCAGAACTTGAGAAGCATACTCTGATCTGCTTCCAGAAGCCCGAACTTCGCTAGCGCATACTGAACGCAGCGGGAGATGCCGGGGAAGGAATCGGTCAGAGTTCCATCCAGATCGAAGAGGATATACTTATAGTCACAGGGACGTCTTACTTCCATATTCACACACTTTCTATCATATGCTCAGACGATCCGCTGATTCCCGGACCGCACTTCTCCGATTATACAATTCAGGGAGAAAGATTGCAACGGCAGAAGAAGGAAATCCCCCGGGCATCTGTCCGGGGGAAGAATGTCATCAGCCGGTTCCGTGAACCTTGTTCAGCTTGGATCCGGAGTAGTAATCGGTGTGCAGGAGCTCCCGCTCGGTCTCCACGTTGTCGATGTAAACGACCTTGGTCAGCGTGGCAGTGACTGCCGGGCGCCTGGTTCCGGTGATATGAGTCTCACCGGTCGGGTAATCGCTGGAATACTTCTCATTGTAATCGTCTGATGCAGGCCACTCCTCGCTCAGTGTCTCTGAGATGAAGGCAATCGTCCGATTCGCGGGTCTCGTCTCCTTGCCGTAGATCGTGAAGGTCAGAGTGTCGCCATCCGCGATACCTTCGATGTAGACCGGGGTATCATAGGTATTCGTGAATACCAGATCCTTGGTTCCCGTGGCGATGGCCGCATCATCTCCGTATTCCACATAGTGAACGACCATGGAGTGATTATAGCGAGTGTCTACCTGAAGTTCTGCTCGCAGCACAGCATTATAGAGAGTGGTAGATACCTGGCAGACGCCGCCGCCGATATCCTGCTCTGATTCGCCGTTGGAGTACTGGGCAGCCATCTTATAGCCGTACTCTTCCTCGCGAGGCATGATCGCTGTGCTGGTGGAGAGGGACTCGCCGGGCTGCAGGATCGTTCCGTTCAGATAGTTCGTGGCAGTCTGGACATTGATCTTGCGGTTCGAGGAACTGTCGCTGTAGTCTGTGGTGAAGGTACCGAGATTATCCTTGATATCCTTCAGGTCAGCGGAGGTTATCGTAGGATAATCCGTCTTCGTAACCACGGTTGCTGTCAGGCTTTGGATACTGCCGGACTCTATATAATCGGCAAGCCCGTGATTGATCTGCTTGATGGTGGCATCCGTGTCAGTGACAGTACCGTTCGCAGCTTCTTCCGATATGACAAATGCTCCGTCTACGTGGGACATCTGTGCGTTCTGCGCAGGGTTGTCGTGAAGTGAGGAGAGCTCATTCAGCCGGTTGGTGACAAGCGCTTCGGAGAGATAGAAAGGAACCTCCAAATAGATATTGCCATACTCAAGGTTCATCCGATCCTTGTAGCGCTGGATCAGGGAGCCGCTGTTGCCGATGCGGGCTGCCTGAGTTACCGTCTTCGCTGCATTCCATTCGAAGCCCAGATCCGTAAGGCTTAAGGACTCGACACTGCCATCTACACAGGTAAGAGTAAAAGATTGATCCTGAATCTCCTGAAAGTAAGAATCAATGGCCAGCATAGCCTCTGTCTTGGTTTTGCCGCTCATATCGATGCCCATGATATAGACACCATCCTGAATGACTGTCTCTGTGGATGCAAAGACAGCAGATGGAAAGAGCAGCAGAAGAAAGGACAGAAGCATTGCTCTGAATAATTTCTTCATAGTAAGTGAGATCACTTTCCTTATTAATATAATGTAAGAACGATGGATATCGCTATTCTCACAAACTAATATTATAGCACAGTTGACTCATGGTTCAACCGGAAAATATGAGGAAATTTATAGCGGTTACTCTGCAAGAAGAATAAGGGGTTTTTACTTGTCATTCCGGTTAATTTTTATTATTATTAAAATAGGTAGACTTTGTATACTTGGAATGGGAGTGAGGATATGCTGAAGTTCAAGAACTACGTGAAGGCGCAGTCTCTGGAGGAAGCCTACACATTAAAGCAGAAGAAGAGCAACGTTGTCCTTGGCGGTATGCTCTGGCTGAAGATGCAGAATCGCAATGTGAATACCGCGATCGATATCTCCGGACTTGGTCTGGATACGATTGAGGAAGATGAGAATGAATTTCGCATCGGCTGCATGGTAACATTGCGCCAGATGGAGAAGGATCCTTCCTTCAATGCCTATACTCATGGTATGGCAAGGGAAGCGGTGCGCCATATCGTAGGTGTACAGTTCCGTAATCTGGCAACGGTGGGAGGAAGTCTGTTCGGGCGCTATGGTTTCTCGGACGTGTTAAGCTTCTTTATTGCTCTCCCGGCAGAGGTGGAACTCTATAAAGCAGGAAGGATTCCCATCGAGCAGTTTGCGGCTATGAAGATAGATCGTGATCTTCTTGTCCGCGTGATCGTGAAGAAGATTCCTCTTCAGATCGGATATCTGACACAGCGCAATACTCAGACAGACTTCCCGGTTCTGACCTGCTGTATCAGCCGCTATGAAGGCAAGACCCATGCAGCGATCGGTGCAAGACCCGGAAGGGCTGTTCTTGTTACGACCTCAGAGGTGAATGACGATTGGAAGGCACTTGCTTCCTCTGTGAAGAAACAGGTGACCGTGGGCAGCAATATGCGTGCGTCTGCAGCATACCGCAGGCATCTGATCGGTGTACTGATTTCACGCTGCGGTAAGCTGCTGGAAGAACAGGAGGTGGCAGAATGATCCTGAACTGTGTACTGAATGGGAAGAAGATTCAGGATGATGTTCCTGCAGACATGCTCCTGATCGATTTTGTTCGTAAGCATCATTGTTATAGTGTAAAGCGCGGATGTGAGACCGCGAATTGCGGTCTGTGTACCGTGTGGGTGAATGATAAGAATGTTCTGTCATGTTCTATCCTGGCTCTCTCTGTGGAGGGCAAGCGTATAACGACCCTGGAGGGCGTACAGGAACAGGCTGCGGAATTCGGCCGCTTCCTTGCTATGGAGGGTGGAGAACAGTGCGGTTTCTGTAATCCCGGATTCATCATGAATCTGCTGGCTATGGAGAAGGAACTGACAGACCCTACCGAGGAAGACATCCGTGAATACCTGGCGGGCAATCTCTGCCGCTGTACCGGATTTGTAAGCCATGGCCGTGCCATCGAGGCATACTTTGCCTGGAAGAAAGAACAGAAGGGGGAGGAAAGATGAGCGAAGAATATGTGAAGTCCCCCAGACCGGACACCAGCAAGCTGAAGGTCGTGAATCAGCCTCATATGAAGAAGGATGCCATGAGCCTGGTAACGGGACAGCCTGTCTATACGGACGATCTGATCAGCGGCGAGTGTCTGATCGTGAAGGTTCTTAGAAGTCCGCATGCGCATGCGATCATTGAATCCATCAATACGAAGACGGCTCTGAAGGTTCCCGGTATCGAGGGCGTCTGGACCTGGGAGGATGTTCCTCAACGCCGCTTCACGCTGGCCGGACAGACACACCCGGAGACCAGCTGTCATGACCGTCTGATCCTGGACCGCAGGGTTCGCTTCGTCGGTGATGCCGTAGCCATCGTGGCCGGCGATACAGAGGCTGCTGTGGATCGTGCGCTTCGTATGATCAAGGTCAAGTATCAGGTGTTGGAGCCTGTTCTCGACTTTCGCAAGGCCAAGGACAATCCCATTCTGGTACATCCGGAAGAGGACTGGAAGACCAATTTTGACTTTGTAGGTGCCTATCAGGAGCGCAATCTCTGCGGGTCCGGTGTGGATCAGGAGGGAGATACGGATGCTGTGATGAAGGAATGTGAGGTCGTCCTTGAGGATACCTTCCATATCACCTCTGTACAGCAGTCTATGATGGAGACCTTCCGTACTTATGTAAGTAAGGACACTTATGGGCGTATGCTGGTGATCTCTTCCACGCAGATTCCCTTCCATGTCAGAAGAATTCTGTCGAATGCTCTGGGCATCCCCAAGAGTAAGATACGCGTAGTGAAGCCACGGATCGGCGGCGGCTTCGGAGCGAAGCAGACGGCAGTGTGTGAGATCTACCCGGCCTTTGTTACCTGGAAGACCGGCAAGCCTTCTAAGATCGTATACAGCAGATATGAATCTATGACATGTTCTTCTCCCAGGCATGAGATGGAGGTAACTTTGAAGATCGGTGCCATGAAGGACGGGCATATACGTGCAATGGATATGTATGCTCTTTCCAACGGCGGCGCTTACAACGAGCACGGATGGGCGACAGTTGGTCTGGTAGGACATAAGCCGATCTCCACCTATGGTAAGTTGGACGCCTACCGGTTCAGCTATGATGTTGTATATACGAATACCCAGGCTGGAGGCGCTTACCGCGGATTCGGTGCAACGCAGGGTACCTTCGCGGTAGAGTGTATGGTCAACAAGCTGGCAGATCTGCTGAAGATAGATCCCGCAGAACTTCGTCTGATGAATATGACACGCGAGGGGATGACGATGCTCTCTTACGATGGCATGGTCAACAATAGCTGTGCACTGGACGAGTGTATGATTCGTGTAAAAGAGATGATTGGATGGGATGAGAAGCCGGAGGTGGAAGATCTCGGTGACGGCAGAGTGCGTGCGATGGGCATCGCTCAGTGTATGCAGGGCTCCGGTATTGCAGGAATCGATATCGGTACCATCACGATGAAGATGAATGATGACGGCTTCTACAATCTGGATCTGGGCTGCTCGGATATGGGTACCGGCTGTGACACGATCCTGTGTCAGATTGCGGCAGAGGTACTGGAGTGTGAACTCGATGAGATCGTGCCCCATGGTGTAGATACTGACGTATCTCCCTACGACTGCGGTTCCTACGCTTCCTCTACGACTTATATCACCGGCAAGGCAGCGGAGAAGGCTTCCCTGAAGCTTCGGGAGAAGATCAAGGCGGTGGGAGCCAGGGCTCTGGGAGTGCGCGTGGAAGAAGTTGACTTCGACGGCAAGAGGGTATACACACTGGATGGCAGCAAGGAGATCAGCCGGGCAGATATCGCTACCCGGTCGATGGACGGATGCGATATTGAACTGGTAGCTACGGCAGCGAATACGCAGCCGACCTCTCCGCCCCCCTTCATGGTGGGTGCTGTTGATCTGATCATCGACAAGGCGACAGGAGCAGTTGAGATTCAGGATTACTGTGCGGTCGTTGATTGCGGTACGGTCATCAACCCGGCGCTGGCCCGTGTACAGACCGAGGGCGGTCTTGTGCAGGGAATCGGCATGACTTTGACAGAGGATGTGCAGACGGATGCGAAGGGCCGTATCCTGAATAATTCCTTCATGCAGTACAAGATCCCCACTCGTCTGGACAATGGCAAGCGCATGCATGTGGAGTTCCAGCCGAGCTATGAGCCGACCGGTCCCTTCGGTGCCAAGTCCATTGGTGAGGTCGTAATCAATACGCCGGCACCTGCTATTGCGAGTGCCATCTACAAGGCTACCGGACATTGGTTCACGGAACTTCCGATCACACCGGAGAAGATTGCTATGCTGTACGCAGAAGATGAGGAATAGAATCACCATAAAAGATACCGACAGGCGGCTGCCTGTCGGTATCTTTTTATCATGGGTTATATGATGCCAGAGTCTCTGGATACTTACGTAATGGTATGGTCACTCGTCTATCGCTCGACTTCCTTGTCGAACATCATATAGTATTGCAGCCGGTTGTAGAGATCGGCAGTATCCTTCAGTGCATCGTAGGAATCTCCTTCCAGAGAGGTGATATCCTCCCCTGCCGCATTCACCAGGCGCTGAGTCGAGATGACCGGCATCTCTTCCTGCAGTTCCGCGACTGCCTGTTGGTAGGAGGAGAGAGGGAGATCAGCCAGTTCCATTGTGAGGAGTCCGAGATAGCCTGCGCTGGTCTCCTCGAAGCTTTCATCGTAAGCGTCCAGGTTCATCTCATAATTTGCCCAGATCAGATAGGGAACCTTATACTGAAGTGCTTTCTCTTCCTCGGTCGTATCATCTACAGAGCCTCCATTGATCGTGTAGATGGGGGATACCACCCAGTCGTTGGGCTGATGGTCTCCGAAGAAGACGACAATCGTTGGTCTGGGAGAGTAGGAGAGTTCCTCGAGGAAGTTCTCCAGTGCCTGATCGCTGATCTTGATTAGTGACAGATAGCGGTCGAGCAGGCAGTTCTCGGCAGCCCCCTCTACTTCTACATCGGGAGTGAAGTTGTCGAATTCCTCTGAGTAGCCGCTGTGGTTCTGCATAGTGACGGCGAAGACAAACTGGGGAGTATCCTCGGTCTCTCGATCCTCCAGCTGCTCCAGAATGCGGTCGAAGCAGGCCGCATCGCTGATGAACTTGCGGATGCGCTCCGGCTCATAGAAGTTCCCGTTGAAGAGGATATTGTCGAAGCCGAAGTATTCATATACCTGATCGCGATTCCACCCGGTAGAGTTAAAGGGATGAATGGAGGTAGATTCATAGCCAAGAGAATTCAGCCAGGAAGGAAGAGAGTCCTTATCATCGAAGATGTATTGCTGGTAAGGGATACTTCCTGCCGGGAGAAAGCGCATGGATCCGGAAGTCAGGAATTCGTACTCTGTGTTAGCGGTATTGCCGCCCTTGACAGAGACATTCAGCCAGCCGGTCAGGGTGTTCTCATCATCATCATTCTGCAGACTGTGAAGGAAGGGCATATAGTCAATATTGGTAGTGAAGTCTCCGAGAACCGCAGGGTCAGAGAAGGCTTCATCCATAATCACGATGATGTCGGGTGCCTGACTCTCGAGCTCCTCTTCTTCGTATCCTGCCAGATAGCTCTCGACCTCTTCCGGGTCATATCCTTCGGGGGCATCGACATTCAGGTAGCGCAGGTCCATCAGGAAGGAGACGAAGAATCCATTCTTTCTGGCCATCACCTGAGGCGTAAAGAGGGTATTGTCCAGTTCCATCGCTTCGATGAAGTCATCCTGATGCAGAAGATGGACATAACCGCATCCGAGAAGAAGGATGAGAGCAGCTGCCCCCAATCTGATCGCGAGCAGGCGCCGGTCAAGCTTGAGCCGGCAGAACTGACAGAGAGTCAGCACGAGTACGAATACCAGAAGCACGACGAGAGCATGCGGCTCCAATGTATAATCATATTCCCCTGCAACGCTGGCTGCGGTCTTGATTGAGTAGAAGTCCCAGGGAACGATCGGCGCTGAGCGGAAGGCCATAACGAAGTAGTTGGCATAGCCGCAGATGGCGCAGAATATCGTACCGATGGAGAGGGACACTCTTGCATGCTCCAGAAGAAAGAAGAGCCCCCAGAAGAGCAGTTCATAGAGCAGGATATTCCAGAGCTGAATTCCCATATACATGGTTGTCCATGGATTGTGGGTCAGCCATTCCTGGGAATAGAAGACGATGACAGGCACGATAGCAAGGATCAGATAACAGCAGGTATCATAATGCCGGAATATACGCTCCTTAAGCGCAAGGAACCGCTCGTTAAAGGAGAATGTCCTTGACTTAGCGGTGGGTTCCTGTAGCTTCTTCTTTCGATTGTCAAAAAGCTTGAGCAGAGAGGATAACTTACTGCTCTCTGCCTGCTTTTTATAAGGAAGATTCTGTTTTTTGAGCTTCTTTTTACCCATAATATTCATTCTCAGAAGGTCGAATTTCTCGAAGTGCCTTCCTCGGGCAGCTAATCTTGTGTGGAGATGATGACCTCTGATCAAGCTTTCCTTACCATAAGATAAAGCGCCCGGACTCGGTGATCCGGGCGCTTTCCAATCTGGGATTATAGCACCGGCCTATACCGGAAACAAGGGAAAAAGATTGAAGTTTTGATGAATTATTCTTAAGAGAATCAAAGAAAAAAACGGTAAGAACTGGTATTCACATGTGCTTGCATGATATAATCGTAGACAGCGATTGCTCTGAGAAGATAAGGAGGCAAACTATGATAGGAATCGGTATTGATACCGGAGGAACATATACAGATGCCGTGCTCTACGATATGGAGACGAAGGAGATCCTGGGGGCAGGTAAGTCTCTGACCACGAAGAATGAACTGGAGATCGGTATCACGAATGCGCTGGATAAGCTGCCGCAGGATCTGATGAGGAAGGCTGAGATGCTGGCTTTGTCTACGACTCTGGCTACCAATGCCTGTGTTGAGAACAAGGGTGCACGCGCCAAGCTTCTGATGATTGGTTTCGAATGGTCGATGATCAACCGCCTGAAGGACGTGTATGCTTCCTATGGCTTCCGCGATATGGGGGACTTTGTCGTACTTGATGCGAAGGTAGAGAATCTCTTCCCGGATGCATTTGATCCGGATTGGGAAGAGCTGGAGAATCGGGCACAGGAGTACTTCGGTGAGGCGGATGCCGTAGGTGTCGTCCAGAAGCATCCCAGGTCCAATGGTGCCAGATTCGAGAAGACCGCCAGGAAGATCCTGGAGAAGAAGCTGGACGTGCCGATTACGATTGCCAGCGATATCTCCGACGAGATCGACATCCTCCGCTGTTCGACCGGTACGATGCTCAATGCCAGACTCATTCCGCTGCTTGAGGAATTCATCAAGGCTGTAAAGCATGTGCTGGCGGATCGTGAACTCCACATTCCAATCGCTATCGTGCGAAGTGACGGCAGTCTGATGTCGGAGCAGATGACCAGTGAGTACCCGGTAGAGACGCTGCTGTCGGGACCGGCAGCCAGTGTGATCGGAGGAAGTCATCTCGCGGAAGAGACGAATGGCATCATTGTGGACATGGGAGGAACGACCACGGACATCGCAATCGTGAGAAATCATGAACCGGTGATGGCGAAGAAGGGAATCCAGATCGGTCAATGGAC
>R17__coassemble_529_pt1 | contig 16976 bp, 16 predicted proteins | sample R17__metabat2_low_PE_029 | metagenome-assembled genome bin R17
AACTGGGACATATAAACAGAACTGCATATATATGGGATGCTATAAAGTATGGCAGCAACCAATATAAATAAGGCACCGGTAATTCTTTTCATGTGCAAGACTCCTTTCGTGGGAATAATAATATATTATATTTTTATTATAAAAGCCTAAATTATAGTTATCAAGCCTAATTTGTGTATAGTACGGGATACTTATTTTTTGTTGTAATAGTTCTGGTATAAGAACTTCCGGAATTGCTCCATACGCCTTTTAAGCTTTGAACTTGCTTTTGGCAAGTAACAGTACGTTTGATGGTTTCGGTATCATATCGTACATATACTTTGACGGAACTGTTAGCAGGTAGAGTCTCAGATATACTTAAAGTGGATGTGCTTGTCGTGGATTTTGAGAGTTCGGTGCCTAAATCTAGAATAACGTTACTTATGGACTGGTATACATTGATAGGGAGTGTAGCACTTATTGAAAGTGTTGTTGTATAAGTTAGGGAGAAAGAGCCTGTGCAAGTTTTGGTTTTACTGGTTTTGTTTTCGATAGTTCCTATTTTTGTGGCTGATCCTGTGGCTGTACTTGAAGTATTATTACTTGAGTTATATGTATATTTGACTCTGGTTTGTTTAGGTACAGCACCATTTGTATAACCATAATTATCATAATAAGTTTGCGTGGCTGCAAATGTTGGAACGGCATTATGGTAGCAAGAAACTAAGATTAGTAGCGAAAATAATGGAATAATAAAACAATGTAATATACGTTTGCTCATAAAAGTTACTCCTTTCCTGCATGGTAATGGTACGAGAGAAGTAATTGCCGACATATTACTGTATCAAGATAGTATCAAAAAAAAGCCGAATGTCAATACACAACACAAAAAAGTTTCAATGCTATTACTAAAAAAGGGCTGTGAAATCCTATTTTCACAGCCCTTTCTTTTAAAGTTTTAATTACATAGGATATCTTACTCCTCGATATCAAATGCTCTCTGTCCTGCGCTGTTCAGCAGTGCGCGGAGTGCGTCTGCATCCTCTGCCGTCTGCCATCCGTTCTCGAATTCGCGGTCAGACATGATGCGCTCCATCAGGTGAAGCAGCTGGTGGCGGGTCGTGTCATCGATAGCCGACAGGCATACGAAGAGGCGGACCGGAGCATCTCCGGTGTGAGGGAAGTGTACCGGATTCTTGAACAACGTCAGATTGATCGCGTTCTGGTTAGCGCCCTCAGAGGGGTTCGCGTGGATGACGATCGCCATGTTGGCTGTGGTGTAATAAGCACCCAGATGTTCCACATTCTTGATGATCGTGCTGCAGTAGCCGGGAAGAATCTGATTCTTCTGAATCATAGTCTTCATGCAGGACTTGATGGCATCCTGCCAGGACAGGGACTCTTCTCTGACTTCTACATTGGCCTCGGCCAGCGTATCGGTCAGCACGGAACGCTTCTTCCAGTCTTCGCGGCTGATCAGGGGAATCAGATACTGTTCTCTGTAGCAGTTGAAGGCCTTCGTGTACTCAGGATCCTGTCCTTCGTGCAGGCGATGCAGATAGGTGTGACGGTCGAAGTCCTCGAATACCTTCTTGCGCTGGATGATATAGATGGCGATGTTAGAGCAGTGATCGGAGATACGCTCAATATTGTTCAGCAGTTCGATGAAGGAGATACCGGTGGTTACAGTGCAGACACCCTTTTGCAGACGCTGCATATGGTTGTCTCTCAGGGACTCGATCAGCTGATCGATGACTTCTTCCAGAGGTTCGATGGTCAGAACGACATCGCGGTCCTCGGTCTCGAAGGCAACGCAGGTCTGGTTTACGATGTTGGTTGCGGCTGCGAATACCAGGTGGGCATCGCGGCGGCCGAGAGGCGTGAACGCAATCTTGTTCTCGTTCATGTACTGGGCCGTCTCGGAGATATTCACGCAGTAGTCGCCGATACGCTCGAAGTCGCTGACGGCCTGCAGGATCTCGGTGGCCATGTGGGATTCTTCCTCAGTCATGGTATGGTGGGTCGTGCGAACCAGATACTCACCGACGGAGGCTTCACACTTATCAAGGAAATGCTCATTCTCGTTCAGCCTTGCGACTTTCTTCTCGTCGTAGTTGTCGAAGAGTTCGGCAGCGATGGCCAGGTTCTCCTGGATGGCGACACCCATAGCGTTCAGGACCTTGCGGCACTGTTCCATAGCTACGGAAGGATTCTTCAGGAAGCGGTCGTCCAGATAGTCAAGAGCCTGATTCTCCTTATCTGCTTCACTGTCGGGAATCACCTTCTCAGCGAACTTGCAGAGCAGGTCAACGAAAGGCATCAGGATCAGAGCGGTCAGAACGTTGAATCCAGTATGCAGATCGGCGACGTTACCACGGCTCATGACATGCTGCAGGAAGCTGAAGTGGAAGACCATGTTCAGACTGTAGAGAAGCGTCGTGAACAGGACGGCACCGATGACGTTGAAGGTCAGATGGATGGTAACGGTTCTCTTGGAGTTCTTGTTGGTTCCGAAGCTCGCCAGAATAACGGTCAGGCACTTACCGATGTTGATACCCATCAGCAGCGGGAAGGTGGTTGCGAAAGTAACGGAACCGGTGGAGGTCAGAGCCTGCAGGATACCGACAGCGGCGGAGGAACTCTGAATCAGAGCCGTCAGACCGAGACCTGCCAGAATGCCGAGAACGGGGTTCTCGAAGGCAGTGAAGATCGACTGGAAGGCGGGCATCTCCTTCAGGGGAGCCAGCGTCTCCTCCATCGTTGTCATACCGAAGAAGAGGATACCGAAGCCCATCAGCAGCTGGGCGATGTTCTTGGTCTTTCTCTTCTTGGCGACCAGATTGATGGCAGCGCCGATGATGATCAGGATCGGGGCGAAGGTCGAAGGCTTCAGCAGGGACAGAAGGACGCCTCCGGACTGGAGATCACCCAGTCGCAGGATCTGGGCGGTAGCGGTGGAACCGATGTTGGCACCGAAGACAACGGGCAGAGCCTGTGCGAGCTTCATCATGCCGGCATTGACGAAACCGACGACGGTGACTGTTGTGGCGGCCGAGCTCTGGATGACGGCGGTAACACCGGTACCGAGCAGCAGACCCTTCCACTTGTTGCTTGTCAAAGTCTCAAGGATATGTTCCAGGGATGCACCGGCCAGACGCTCGATCGCCTTCGCCAGCAGATCCATGCCGAAGAGGAACATACCAACGCCCGCAAAGAGCGGGAGATACTCAAGAAGTGATGACATGTCTTTTCTCCTCATAAGATAAGATTGTATGTGCGAAAATCATCGCATACGTAGATAATTATACATGATAGGGCGGATGAAATAAAGAATTTTGTAAAAATTATGGGTAATCAATGTAAAGTCCGCGAAAAGGATGCCTGCAGGATGGAAGTAGAAGCTGCGGGGATCGAAGGGCGCGGAGCTGAGCATTTGCCGGATTCCGTCAGAAAATATATGGAATTCTGATACAGAGTGTGCTATAGTGGAAATACTGTGATTTTGAGGAGATTTGCGCCATGAATTATGTTGTATTTGACCTGGAGTGGAATCAATGCCCCCAGGGCAAGGCCAAAGAGAACCCCAAAATTCCTTTTGAAATCGTAGAGATCGGTGCTATCAAGCTGGATGAGAACTGTGAGGAGGTAGATACCTTCCACGAAGTGATTCGTCCGCTGGTGTATCATCGTCTTCATTTCCGTACCAAAGAAGTGATACATATTGACCAGAAGGAGCTTGACCATGCGAGAACCTTCTCGCCGGTCTGCAGGGACTTCCTGCGCTGGTGCGGTGAGGACTGTACCTTCGTTACCTGGGGCAGTCTGGACCTGAGCGAGCTTCAGCGCAATATGGATTACTACCGGATCAAGAACACGCTTCCCAACCCGCTGTTCTACTTCGATCTGCAGAAGATGTATAGTCTCCTGTATGAGGATGGCAAGAGCCGCCGGGCGCTGGAGGACGCTGTGGAATTCCTGCAGGTGGAGAAGGTGCGTCCCTTCCATCGGGCGTTCGATGACACCTACTATACAGCGGAAGTGATGAAGAAGATGGACCTCAGCGAAGTATCCCGGTATGTATCTGTGGATTACTATCGCATTCCTCAGACGAGGGAGGAGGAGATTTCCTGCGATTTTGGAACCTATACGAAGTATGTTTCCCGGGCTTTCGATGACAAGGAGGACGCTATGGCGGACAAGGTCGTCGGATCGCTCCGCTGCTGCCGGTGCGGACTGCCGGTATGGAAGCGGATTCGCTGGTTCTCTACCGGCGGCAGTACTTACCTGTCTCTGGTACAGTGTCCGAAGCATGGTTATGTGAAGGGCAAGATCCGTCTGAAGAAATATCGTGACGGAAGGGTTTTCGTGGTCAAAACAGTAAAGCTGGCTGACCCCGAGTCAGTACAGACTATCAAAGAAAAGAAAGAGTCCGTGAAAGAGAAGCGCAGAGAGCGGCGCCACAAAAAGAAAGCAGATGACAGATCCTAAGGGGAGCAGTCATCTGCTTTCTTTTATTTTTTCATGTGATATTTATTCCGGTGTCTTCCGTAGCGGCGGGGCTTCGAGGTGAAGTAGGGGCCGCTGTACTTCTTCTGTCTGCGGCGGAGACCGTTGCGGAAGATATGAAAGAGGATCAGCAGGAGAATGATGACGGCGATTCCCACGAAGAGGAGAAGGCCGAAGCGCTGATACAGGCTGATGAAGAATCCCGCGATGCGGGCACATATGGTGCGGAAGCCGCGGGCAACGGCGGAGATGACAGCGATCCCTTTACCGGTGGCAGGGACTGCGGCGGTCTCCTCTGTCTCTGCGGCTTCTTCCGTCGCAGGAGGTGTGTAGTTCAGGTACATGGTTCCCGTACCATAGACAGTGTCTCCGTTGCTGTAGGTGATCGTGGCAAGAGGGACATCCTCACCGGCCTTGATCGTGGCATCGGATAGGAGAACTTCGCGGGTCAGGCTGGAATAGTCCAGTGTATAAGGGAGCAGAAGCCAGTCGGCGTCTGAGATATAGGCCTGCTCCAGTTCCTCTGCGGACAGATCCAGCACGGTCAGTTCTGAGGAGGTTCCTTGCGTATCTTCTACTGCATCCTCGCCGGAATTCTCTGCGATCTCTGTCTCGGAGGAGACAGGCAGGGAGGACTGTATGGACTGAATCTCATCGAGAATCGTCTCTTTCGCATCGGTGTCGGCCATGTTCTTCATGGAGAAGTTATCGAAGCCATAGTCGAAAAGGGCCCGGGTATCGGCATATTGGGTACCGTCACTGCGCATGATGACGCAGATGAGTTCCATATCCCCGCGAACCGCGTAGGTAACAAGCGTGTGGCCGGTCTGCGTGGTATAGCCGGTCTTACCAGCGACAGCACCGTCGTAGTGGTCGCTGCCGCTCTTGACGAGCTTATGCTTCTGAGCAACGATCGTCTCCTCTTCATGCTTGTTGGTGGGAGCAATCGTGTAGGAGTTCGCAGATTCGATGCGCAGGAAGTCGGAATTCTGCACGGCGGCCTGCATGATCAGTGCCATGTCATGGCAGGTCGTATAGTGGTCGTCGTCGTTGAGGCCGGAGGGGTTGGTGAAGTGGGTCTTCGTGCAGCCCAGTTCCTCAGCCTTCTCATTCATCATGACGGCGAAGTCTTCAATGCTGCCGGCAACATGTTCAGCCAGTCCCTGCGCGACTTCGTTTGCGGACTGCAGGAGCAGAGCATAGAGACATTCTTCAACCGTCATCTCTTCGCCTTCGGTGCGGGCAATCGTCGTGCTGCCGGGCTCCAGATCGTGGGTGGCCCGGTAAGAGAAGGTGACGGTCTCATCCAGAGAGCAATTCTCCAGAACGATGAGGGCTGTCATCACCTTCGTGATGCTTGCAGGATGGCGCTTCTTGTTTGCTTTCTTACTATAGAGAATATTGCCGTTCTTTGCGTCAATCAGGATCGCGCTGGCAGATTCAATGGTGGGCGGTGTCGGCCAGCCGCTGCTCTGGGTCATATCCGTCAGAGTACCGGCATGTGCTGTGGCATGGGGAATGAACATGCTGATCATCAAAGCCAGAGTAAGAAGACCGGCAAGCAATCGTTTACCTTTCATGGAGAGGATTCCTTTCTACTATATTAATATGAAGGCAGGCGTGGGTGCGGCCGTTGACCGGAACCTGGTCTGTCGTGGTAACCGAAAGATAGCACCATCATACACTATTATCGGATGCCTGTCAAAAATGCTCAGGTGACGGTGGCGAGAGCATTGGCGGTGAATGCTGCGACAGAGAAACTGGCACTTGCCAATCCATCATCTCCTGCGTTAGAATAGGGGCGGTTCCATATGCGTGCGAGAATGGTGTCAACGGCCATCGTGCTTGCGGCATAAGGCCGCTTCCTGCTCGATGGAAGTCCTTGGGATGGGGCATGGAATGAGCATAGAAGAATTCTGAGGGATTCTTTCTTATAATGGATGTAATAGATGAGGTTGTGACAGAATATGAGATTGAAGAATGTACCGGGGGCCCGGGAAGATATAGCAGCAAGTCCTTACGCCGTGATTGAGCCGGAGGCTTATAAGGGACAGTGGGGAGCACAGTTCCCCGTGAGTCAGCCGATTCATGTGGAGATCGGCATGGGGAAGGGACAGTTCCTGATGGGAATGGCCCAGGCGCACCCGGAGATCAATTATCTGGGGATCGAGAAGTATTCCAGCGTGCTGGTTCGCGCCGTGCAGAAGCAGGAGGAATTGATGCTTCCGAACCTGATTCTGATTCGTATGGATGCAGAACAACTGCTTGATGTGTTCGCGGAGGACGAGGTGGATCGCATCTATCTGAACTTCTCGGATCCCTGGCCGAAGGACCGCCATGCTAAGCGCAGGCTGACTTCCGGTGCCTTCCTGGCCAGATACGACAAGATCATGAAGAAGGATGGCTGGATCGAGTTCAAGACAGACAATGATGATCTGTTTGCCTTCTCACTGGAATCTGTGAAGGAGAACGGCTGGGAACTGGTGGCTTATACCGATGATCTGCATCACAGTGATATGGCAGAGGGCAATATCATGACAGAGTATGAAGCACGATTCTCCGCGCAGGGCAATCCGATTCACAAGCTGATTGCCCGCCGGTAATCGATGATAGATAAGGAGGCATATAAGTATGGTTGAAGTAATTACCACGGATAATTTTGAAGAGAAGGTTCTGAAGAGCGAGACCCCTGTGCTGGTGGACTTCTACGCTGACTGGTGCGGCCCCTGCAAGATGATGGCTCCTGCAGTGGCGGCTGTCGCTGAGAAGTATGCGGGACGTCTTCTGGTAGGAAAGCTGAATGTGGATGAGAATATGGAGATCGCCATGCAGTATCGCGTAGCATCCATCCCCTGTATGATCCTCTATAAAGGCGGCGCTGTGGTCGATCAGGTGATCGGTGCTGTCCCTCAGGCGCAGTTAGAGAAGGCTATTGAGAAAGGACTGTAAAAATCTTTCAAAAAAATTGAAAAAAGTACTTGCCAAGACCTTCGGTCTGTGATATAGTCTATTTCGTTCGGTGAGAGCCGAACGGAATGCACCACTAGCTCAGTTGGTAGAGCACCTGACTCTTAATCAGGGTGTCCAGGGTTCGAGCCCCTGGTGGTGCATTGAAGGTCTTAGCCTTAGCTTGAAGCGGGGTTAAGGCTTTTTTTATGTTTCCAGGGTGCCAAGCGGACGAAAAAGGGCGCACGAAGTAAGCGCACTCTTTTTCGTACATTTGGCACCCGCCCGGATATGAGTAAGGAGTGGGGCAGGGGCCCCACGGAATACGAATATCCGGAGCTGGGCGGGAGCGAAGCGGAGCACAGCGTGGAAACATAACCGAGTAACACTTGCGGCAAGGGCTTCGGTATGAGGTTTTTATTTCCAGGGTGCCAAGCGGACGAAAAAGGGCGCACGAAGTAAGCGCACTCTAACCGAAATTAACTGAAATTATGAAATTTTTATATAATAGCAGAGAAGCCAATAAAATGAACAAAATATGACAAAACCATGCAGAAATTGCCTTGACTTTGTTTCGGTTTCAGAGTACAACAAGGATGGTTTGTAGAGGAGGTGTTATCTATGGACGCAATATTGACGAAGTTATCGGAGATCGAGGATGCTGCCGAGCGTATTCTTGACCGCACCGCAGAGCAGAAGAAGGTTCTGGCGGAGGAGATGCGGGTTCAGACAGAGTCCTATGACCGGGAATTGCAGGACAAGCACAATCGGATGATGGATGAGGAGAGAGAGTCTCTTCGTATGCAGAGGGAAGAGAAGCTGAAGAACCTGCGGGAATCTATGCAGGAACAGATGGATCAGATGGATCGGAAGTTCGGTGCAAGACAGGAAGAACTGGCTGACGGGATCGTCCGCCGGATACTGGAGGCATAGCTATGAGCGGTCTGTTATCATACAGCGGCCTGACAACGAAGATCCGGGCGATGGAGAGTCATCTGCTGAAGGATGAGGACTACAGGAAGATTGCGGAACTATCTACAGTAAGCGAGGTGGCGGCTTATCTGAAGCGCCGTCCGGGCTATGCGGAGGTTCTCGGGAATCTGGATGAGAATCATCTGAGCAGAGGCGAGATCGAGCCCTATCTGTATGCATCGATCTACTGGGGATTCATGCGGATCTATCGATTCGCGAAGCCGGAACAGAAGCTCTTCCTGGATCTCTACTTCGAACGATATGAGATCTTCACGATCAAGAGATACTTCCGTATGATGGAAGACAAGAAGGTATATGTTCCGAAGTTCGGTAAGTTCGGTGCCTTCTTCCGCAAGCATACACAGTTGGATCTGGAGAAGCTGACGGCATCTCGCAGCATGACGGAACTGATCGAGAATCTGAACGGTACGGACTATTATCCGGCCCTGAGACCCCTGCTTGAGAGGGGGGATTTCTCTTCCTTTGATTACGAGATGGCACTGGATATGGATTACTTTCGGAGGATCTGGAAGGCGAAGGACAAGATCCTCTCGGGGGAGAGCCTGGAGAGCATCACCAAGGCCTACGGTGTCAAGTTTGACCTGTTGAATCTGGACTGGATCTACAGATCCAAGAAGTATTACCGAATGTCAGAGGGAGACATCTATGCGATGCTGATCCCGATGCACTATCGGCTGAAAAAACAGGAGATCGTCGCACTTGTCGAGGCAGCGAGCATGGATGAATTCGCAGCGATTTTGGGGAGAACCTACTATGCGAATAAGTATGAGCCGCTGGAACCGGGAACACTGGAGGAGATGTATGTCTACATCCTTCGTACGACCCTGACGCAGGAAGCCAGAAAGCACCCCTACTCCGCAGCAATCATGTATTCCTATCTGTATAAGAAGGAACACGAGATCGACAAGGTTACCACGGCAATCGAATGCATCCGCTACCATCTGGATGCGGCGACTACCTATCAATATATCACTAAGAGTTAAAGCAAAGAGGACTTATTTATGATCGAGAAGATGAAGTTTTTGAGCATCACGGGTCCGAAGGAGGATATCGACCGGGTCGTGGAAGAGTACCTGAGTAAGTATCCGATTCACCTGGAGAATGCCCTGGCTGAATTGGGGCAGGTGAAGAACCTGTATCCCTATATTCAGGCGAATCCTTATCGGGATAGTCTGAATAAGGCCAGAGAGTACATGAATATGCTTCCCGAATCTGACGTGCCGCCGCCAGCTCGTATGACTGTGCAGGATTCGGTGGCTCTGGTCGATGAGATCGAGGAGAAGATCAGGGAGAAGAAGAAGAACCGCGAGCGTCTGGAAGCAGAGTGCAAGGAGAAGGAAGAACTGATGCGTCAGCTGCTTCCTTATCGAGCGATTCCCATGGATATCGAGAAGCTGCTGCGCTTCCGCTACATTAAGCTGCGCTTCGGCCGTATTCCGGCAGCCTACTATGAGCGCTTTAAGAAGTATGTGCATGAGAATCTGGACATCATCTTCTATAAGTGTCTGGAGGAGAAGGAGTACATCTGGGGCATCTACTTTGTACCCCAGCCGATGAAGGACCGTGCGGATGCGGTGATGTCCTCTCTTCACTTTGAGAGAATCTTCCTGCCGGATTCCTATAAGGGCAACGGTGCGGAGGCTTACAAGACACTTGAGAATGAAGTAGCAGTGCTTCACAAGGAGATCAAGGAGGAGGCCGGTTCTATCTCGACTCTCCTGAGTTCCGAAGCTGCGAAGCTTGCCGGTGCCGTGAAGACGCTGGATGATCTGACATTCAACTTCGATGTCCGTAAGCTTGCGGCATGTACCAAGGAGAAGAAGGAGACCTTCTATATCCTCTGCGGCTGGATGACGGAGAAGGATGCAGAAGCCTTCCAGAAGGCCATCGAGGGGGATGCGAATATCTTCTGTATCGTGGAGGACGGTGACGCGAATGTCTATGCAACACCGCCTACTAAGCTAAAGAACCCGAAGATCTTCAAGCCTTTCGAGATGTATACCCGTATGTACGGTCTGCCCGGTTATCGGGAGATGGATCCTACGATCTTCCTGGCACTGACTTACGCCTTCACTTTCGGTGCGATGTTCGGCGATCTGGGACAGGGGCTCTTCCTTGTGGTCGCAGGATTCGCTTTGTATAAGTTCAAGAAGATGGACCTGGCAGCCATCATCGGTACGGCCGGTATCTTCTCTGCTTTCTTTGGCCTGATGTTCGGCAGTGTCTTCGGATTCGAGGATAAGATCGATGCAATCTGGCTGAGACCTAAGGAAGCGATGAGCCAGATTCCATTCGTGGGAACTTTGAATACGGTCCTGATCGTAGCAATCGTCTTCGGTATGGGACTGGTTCTGGTGACTATGATCTTCCAGATGATCAATGCATGGAAGTGCCATGACCTTGGTTCCTTCCTGTTCAGCCCCAATGGCCTGGCGGGCTTCTTGTTCTATGGCTTCCTGGTGCTGGTGATCGTACTTTATATGACAGGACATGCGCTTCCTGCCACTGTCTTGCTGGTGCTGATGCTTGGTATCCCTGTGATTCTGATGGCACTCAGGGAACCGTTGACGCGTGCAATCGAGAAGGAGAAGCCTCTGATTCCCGGAGGCGTCGGAATGTATGTGGTGGAGACCTTCTTCGAACTGTTCGAGGTGATGCTCAGCTACTTCTCGAACACGCTGTCCTTCGTCCGTGTGGGAGCATTTGCCATCAGCCATGCGGCAATGATGGAAGTTGTTCTGATGCTGGCAGGCGCAGAGAACGGGGGCAGCCCCAACTGGATCGTAGTGGTCCTCGGCAACCTCTTCGTGTGCGGTATGGAGGGCCTGATCGTAGGTATTCAGGTGCTTCGTCTGGAGTACTATGAGATGTTCAGCCGCTACTATAAGGGAGATGGCCGTGAGTTCAAGCCCTTTGGACGCAGACAGGCTTAATTGTGATAAGTGCAGGCGTGAGGTTGAGAGAAGCGCCTGTGAATGGTAAGAGACAAAGCAGGAAGGATCCTGTATTGTATATGAATCATAGGAGGTATCTATTATGAGTACGTTGGTAGCTGTAGCTATGGTAGCTGCATTGGTTCTGAGCTTTATTATTCCCTGGGGAGCCTATCTGGCAGGCGAGCAGACACGCGGCAGATATAAGACTTCTCTGGCATTCAATGTTTTCTGTTTCTTCGGATTGATGCTGGTGGCATCGGTTCTGATGTTCTCCGGCAGCGCACCTGCATATGCAGAAGGCGCTGAGGCAGCAGCTTCTGCAGGAAGCGGTCTGTCGGTTGGTCTTGCTTATATCGGTGCAGCACTGGCAACCGGTATGTCCTGTATCGGCGGCGGCCTTGCCGTAGCAAGTGCAGCTTCTGCCGCTCTGGGTGCAATCAGTGAAGATTCCAGCATCCTTGGTAAGTCTCTGATCTTCGTAGGTCTGGCAGAGGGTGTGTGTCTGTATGGTCTGATCATCTCCTTCATGATCCTTGGTAAGGTCTGATTCGCCGCATATGAAGATGTTTTTGATTACCGATAATGTCGATACCCTGACCGGCATGCGCCTGGCGGGGGTCGAAGGAATCGTTGTCGGTGAGAAAGAGGAACTGCGGCAGGCTTTGACGGATACCATCGCAGACCCTGAGGTAGGGATCATTCTGCTGATGGAGAAGTTCGGAAGAGCATTTCCGGATATTGTTGATGACGTGAAACTGAATCGGAAGTTTCCTCTGATCATCGAGATTCCTGACCGGCACGGTACCGGTCGCAGGCCCGACTTCATCACTTCCTATGTGAATGAAGCCATTGGATTAAAACTATAGACGGGTGACGATATGACAATAGAAGAAAAACTGGAGAAGTTCTACGAGGTCTCCATGGAGCATGCCAGAGAGTCCAGCGAGATGGAGCTTACGGCATATCAGGAGAGTCTGGAGAAGATCTTCCGGGAACATAAGGAGACTGCGGAGCGCCAGAATGCGCTGCATCTGAAGACCGAGCGCGATGAGAGCCGCCGTCTCAGCAACATGGAAGTCTCCAAAGAGCAGCTGCAGCTCAAGCGTAAGCTGAGCCAGAAGGAGAGTGCTCTGACGGAGACCTTGTTCGAGAAGGTCGGCGATAAGCTTGCGGCCTTCCATGCAGGCCCCGAGTATAAGGAATGGCTGATTCGTCAGATTGAGAGCGAGCTTGCCTTTGCAGCGGAGAATCAGATTCGGATCTATATTGATCCTTCTGATGAAGCTCTGCTTCCGGAACTTCTGCCTCTGGCTGAGGGAAGAGATGCAGAGATCTGCATCTCTGAGGAGAGATTCCTTGGCGGCAGCCGGGGTGTGATTCATGAGCGGAATATCCTGATCGACAATTCTCTGGCAAGAAAGCTTGCGGATGTGAAGGATAATTATCAGCTTCGAGAGGAATTATAATGGCTAAGACAGGTATCATTTACGGAATTAATGGACCGGTTGTCTATCTGAAGGGCAATACCGGTTTTAAGATGTCAGAGATGGTATATGTTGGCCGGGAGAGACTGGTCGGCGAGGTTATTCGCCTGACGAAGGATACAACGACCATTCAGGTATTCGAGGAGACCACCGGACTTCGCCCCGGCGAGGTGGTGGAGGCGACCGGTGACGCTGTATCCGTAGTTCTGGGCCCCGGCATCATTCACAATATCTTCGATGGTATTGAGCGTCCTTTGAGTGAGATCGCTGCCAGATCCGGCAAGTATATCAGCCGCGGTGTCAGTGTAGATTCTCTGGACAAGTCCCGTCTCTGGGATGTGCATATGACAATTGCCGTGGGCGAATATGTCTCCGGCGGTACGATCATTGCGGAGACGCAGGAGACCCCTGCGGTATTACATAAGTCTATGGTTCCTCCTCGTGTGGAGGGAACGGTAGTGTCGGTTGTGAGCGATGGCGCTTATACGATCGATGACGTGATTGCGGAAGTGGAGCTGAAGGATGGCAGCCGCTATCCTCTGAAGCTTGCGCAGAAGTGGCCGATCCGTAATCCCAGACCTTCGGCGAAGCGATATCCTGCTTCCAAGCCGCTGGTGACCGGACAGCGTATCATCGATACCCTCTTCCCGATCGCCAAGGGCGGTACGGCAGCGATTCCCGGAGGATTCGGTACCGGTAAGACTATGACGCAGCATTCGATTGCTAAGTGGTCGAATGCGGATATCATTATCTACATTGGCTGCGGTGAGCGAGGCAATGAGATGACGGAGGTTCTGGAGGACTTCAGTAAGCTGCAGGATCCCCGAACCGGCAATCTTCTGATGGACCGAACCACGCTGATTGCGAATACTTCCAACATGCCGGTAGCTGCCCGTGAGGCATCCATCTATACCGGTGTGACTCTGGCAGAGTACTATAGAGACATGGGCTATGATGTCGCTATCATGGCTGACTCGACTTCCCGTTGGGCAGAGGCTCTGCGTGAGCTGTCCGGACGTCTGGAGGAGATGCCTGCGGAGGAAGGCTTCCCCGCTTATCTGGCTTCTCGTCTGTCCGGTTTCTATGAGAGAGCCGGTATGATGCTGAACCTGAACGGAACCGAGGGTTCTGTATCAATCATCGGTGCAGTTTCCCCTCAGGGCGGTGACTTCTCTGAGCCGGTAACGCAGAATACCAAGCGATTCGTTCGCTGCTTCTGGGGACTGGATAAGTCGCTGGCTTATGCGAGACACTTCCCTGCGATTCACTGGCTGACCAGTTACTCTGAGTATCAGGGAGATCTGGCACCATGGTATAAGAATAATGTATCCGAGAAGTTCGTAGATGACCGCAATCAGCTGATGGCGATCCTGAACTCTGAGAGCAGCCTGATGGAGATCGTTAAGCTGATCGGCAGTGACGTTCTTCCGGAAGATCAGAAGTTGACTCTGGAGATCGCTCGTGTCATTCGTCTGGGCTTCCTGCAGCAGAATGCCTTCCATCCCCAGGATACCTGCGTTCCCATGGAGAAGCAGTTCCGAATGATGGAGACAATCCTCTATCTGTATCAGAAGTCCAAGGCTCTGGTGACTATGGGCCATCCGATGTCGGTGCTTCGTCAGGATTCCATCTTCGATCGCGTGGTATCTATCAAGTATGATGTTCCCAATGACCGTCTGGATATGTTCGATGCCTATAAGGCAGATATCGATGCATTCTATGCGGGCGTTCTGGAACGTAATTAAAGGAGGAACGTCATATGGCAATTGAATATCTTGGATTGAGTGAGATCAATGGTCCTCTGGTTGTGCTCGAGGGCGTTCAGGATGCCTTCTTCGAGGAGATCGTTGAGTTCACTGTAGACAATAATGAGAAGAAACTGGGACGTATCGTAGCTATCTATGAAGATAAGGCCATCATTCAGGTCTTCGAGAGTACGGATAACATGTCCCTGACCAATACCCACACGCGCCTGACCGGCCGTCCCATGGAGGTGGCTCTGTCCCCGGATATCCTGGGAAGAACCTTCGATGGTATCGGCAAGCCTGCCGATGGATTGGGCCCGATCAAGTCGGATATCTCCCGAAATATTAATGGTCTGCCTATGAATCCGGTGACCCGTGAGTATCCCCGTAACTTTATTCAGACCGGTATCTCTGCTATCGATGGTCTGACGACCCTGATTCGCGGTCAGAAGCTTCCCATCTTCTCCGGCAATGGTCTGCCCCACGACCGTCTGGCAGCTCAGATCGTAAAGCAGGCAACCCTGGGAGGCGATTCCGACGAGAAGTTCGCTATTGTATTCGCTGCCATGGGTGTCAAGTATGATGTTGCGGACTTCTTCCGCAGAACATTTGAAGAGAGCGGCGTATCCGATCACGTAGTTATGTACCTGAACCTGGCGAATGACCCGGTCGTAGAGCGTCTGATCACACCTAAGGTTGCGCTGACGGCAGCGGAGTATCTGGCCTTCGAGTGCGGTATGCACATCCTGGTTATCCTGACTGATATGACTTCCTTCGCAGAGGCCATGCGTGAGGTATCTTCCTCTAAGGGTGAGATTCCTTCCCGTAAGGGTTATCCCGGTTATCTCTACTCGGAGCTTGCTACCTTGTATGAGCGTGCCGGTATCTGCCAGGGAATCGATGGCTCAGTAACCCAGATCCCGATCCTTACCATGCCGAATGATGATATCACGCATCCGATTCCCGACCTGACCGGATATATTACGGAAGGTCAGATCGTACTGGACCGCGGACTTTATGGTCAATCGATATATCCGCCGATCAATGTTCTTCCTTCGCTGTCTCGTCTGATGAAGGATGGTATCGGTGAGGGCTATACGAGAAAGGATCATCAGGCAGTGGCCAATCAGCTCTTCTCCTGCTATGCCAAGGTAGGAGAGGTTAGGTCTCTGGCTTCCGTTATCGGTGAGGATGAACTGTCTGCAATCGATAAGAAGTATCTGGAATTCGGTAAGGCCTTCGAGGCATCCTTCGTTGGACAGGGAGAGAATGAGAACCGTTCGATCATCGATACGCTGGAACTTGGCTGGAAGCTGCTTGCGATTCTGCCCAGAGAGGAACTGGATCGTATCGATACGAAGATTCTGGATGAGTTCTACGCTCAGGGAGAGTAGGTGTCAGTATGGATCCGAATACATTCCCGACAAAAGGTAATCTGATCCTTGCGAAGAATTCCCTGGCGATGTCTGTGCAGGGTTACGAGTTGATGGATAAGAAGAGGAATATCCTGATTCGTGAGCTGACCCAGCTGATCGATGAGGCGAAAGAGATCCAGGGACAGATTGACAGTACATATACGCAGGCTTATGCGGCCTTGCAGAAGGCCAATATCCAGAATGGTATCCGCTATGTCCAGGAAGTGGCGAAGACGGTGCCGGAGGAGACTTCAATCAAGATCAAGACGCGAAGCATCATGGGGACGGAGATTCCCCTGGCAGAGTGTGATCCGATCATGACAGAGGCGACTTACGGTTACTACAGCACGAAGGAGTCTCTGGATGAAGCGAAAGCGGCCTTCGAGAAGGTGAAGGAGCTGACGGTGCGCCTGTCGACGGTGGAGAATTCCGCGATTCGTCTGGCGAACAGTATCAAGAAGACACAGAAGCGTGCGAACGCACTGAAGAATATTACGATTCCCCGCTATCAGGCTCTGGTATCCAGCATCAGCAATGCGCTGGAGGAGAAGGAGCGAGAAGAGTTCACCCGGTTGAAGGTGATCAAGAGGATGCAGGAAAAGTAAGCATGAATATGATGAAGAGAGGAGCCCAGGGGGCTCCTCTCTTTGGTTTGGGGAGAACGACAGCTGCAGGGGAGGGAGCCCGCCTGGAGGGGTGGAATTGCAGGATGTGGGCGGATAACTATAGGGGAGAAGTCCGCCTGCCGGGGAGGAATTGCGTGGTATAGGCGGACAACTGCGAGGGAGGGAGTCCGCCTGCTGGGGGAGAATAGCTAGATGTAGGCGGACAACTGCGAGGGAAGGAGTCCGCCTACCGGGGAGGAATTGCAGGATGTAGGCGGATAACTGCGAGGGAAGGAATCCGCCTGCCGGGGGAGAAAAAGCAAGTTGGGCGGTTTCCACCGTCCGCAGCGGACCGCTAAGAAATCAA
>R17__coassemble_536_pt1 | contig 16834 bp, 18 predicted proteins | sample R17__metabat2_low_PE_029 | metagenome-assembled genome bin R17
GATCGAGAAGGCATATGGCAAGGGCTCCGTGATGCGTCTGGGTGATGCCGGTGCCAATTTGAATATTGAGACGATCCCCACGGGATCTCTGAGCCTGGACATTGCGCTGGGACTGGGCGGTGTACCCAGAGGAAGAATCATTGAGATCTATGGACCGGAGTCATCCGGTAAGACGACGGTTGCCCTGCATATGATTGCAGAGGCACAGAAGAGAGACGGAATCGCAGGATTCATTGATGCGGAGCATGCACTGGATCCTGTCTACGCCCGCAGCATCGGCGTTGATGTAGATAACCTTTATATCTCACAGCCGGACAATGGTGAGCAGGCTCTGGAGATCGCTGAGACGATGGTGCGTTCCGGTGCCATTGATATTGTTGTTATCGACTCAGTGGCTGCTCTGGTTCCCAAGGCAGAGATCGACGGAGATATGGGAGATGCTCATGTGGGTCTGCAGGCGAGGCTGATGTCTCAGGCACTTCGTAAGCTGACGGCTGTCATCTCCAAGTCCAACTGTGTGGTGATCTTTATCAATCAGCTGCGTGAGAAGGTTGGTATTATGTTCGGTAATCCCGAGACGACGACCGGCGGCCGTGCTTTGAAGTTCTATTCTTCGGTTCGATTGGATGTCAGAAGAGTCGAGGCTTTGAAGCAGAGCGGCGAGGTTGTAGGCAACCATGTACGTGTGAAGGTTGTGAAGAATAAGGTGGCTCCGCCCTTCCGTGAAGCAGAGTTTGATATCATGTTCGGTAAGGGTATATCCCGCGAAGGTGATATCCTCGATCTTGCGGCGGGCAAGGATATCATTATCAAGAGCGGTGCATGGTATTCTTACAATGGGGCGAAGATCGGACAGGGGCGCGAGAACACGAAGGAGTATCTACGCAAGAATCCCGCAGTTCTCTGGGAAGCAGAGCAGAAGGTGCGAGAGGCTTACGGGCTGCCCTGTGACGATCAGATGCCGGAGTATCTGATGACTTCCGAAGAGGCAGAACCGGCAGAATATTGATTGGGATGACCGTAAGTGATTCAGAACTGAGCGGAAGTGTGTGAATGGATAGAGCGGAATATGCTGTTCTATCCATTCTCTTATCTAAGGTCGGTCAGACCTGAAGCCGGCAGATTATACACTTGACACAGTACCTAAAAAAGTTTAGAATCAATATGTTGTATTTAACTCGGAGTTAGTTTCTCATAGCGTCAGTGGAAGAGCCGGATCAGCTGAGCCGGTGAGCCGGATGAGATGATGAAGAGATTCCGGAACCACGTACAATGAAAATTTAATAAGGAGGTGCTCCTGTGACTACTACGATTATCGCTGTTGTAATTGCGGTTATTATTACTGCGGCTGTCACTTGGGTGGCTTCCGGGACATATCGGACTCAGATTTATGAGAAAAAAGTAGGTTCAGCGGAAGAGAAAGCCAAGGAGATTGTTGAAGAAGCGGAGAAAGTAGCTGAGACGAAGAAGAGAGAAGCACTGCTCGAGGCCAAGGAAGAGAACATGAAGGCCAAGAACGAACTGGACAAAGAGACCAGGGAGAGAAGAGCAGAACTTCAGCGCTCTGAGCGTCGTCTGGTGAACAAGGAAGAGAGCCTGGATAAGAAGTTGGATGCCATGGAACGTAGAGAGAATAACTTTACGGCTCGTGAGGAGAAACTGAACAGAAAGGCCCAGGAAGTAGAAGCAATTCTGGCAAAAGAGCAGGAAGAACTGGAGCGAATTTCCGGACTTACCTCCGAACAGGCGAAGGCTTACCTGCTGCAGACGGTGGAAGAAGATGTCAAGCATGACACCGCCAAGATGATCAAGGAACTGGAAGGCAGAGCGAAGGAAGAAGCAACGCAGAAGGCGAAGGATTATATTATTACCGCTATTCAGAAGTGTGCTGCTGACCATGTGGCTGAGTCGACGATCTCTGTTGTACAGCTTCCCAGCGATGAGATGAAGGGACGTATTATCGGCCGTGAGGGCCGCAATATCCGAACTCTTGAGACTCTGACCGGCGTTGATCTGATTATCGACGATACTCCCGAAGCAGTGATTCTGTCAGGCTTTGATCCGATGAGAAGAGAGGTCGCTAAGATCGCTCTGGAGAAGCTGATTCTGGATGGACGTATCCACCCTGCAAGGATTGAGGAGATGGTGGAGAAGGCTCAGAAGGAAGTGGAGACGATGATCCGCGAAGAGGGTGAAGCTGCAACCCTGGAGGTCGGTATCCATGGCATTCATCCTGAGCTGGTTAGATTGCTTGGTAAGATGCGTTTCCGTACCAGTTATGGTCAGAATGCATTAAAGCATTCTATCGAAGTGGCCCATCTGTCGGGATTGCTTGCAGGCGAGATGGGACTGGATGTACGCATTGCAAAGCGTGCCGGTCTGCTGCATGATATCGGTAAGAGTCTTGACCATGATATGGAGGGATCCCATGTACAGATCGGTGCAGACCTGTGCCGTAAGTACAAGGAGTCTGCTATTGTTATCAACGCAGTTGAATCCCACCATGGTGATACTGAGCCTACCAGCCTGATTGCCTGTATCGTGCAGGCTGCAGATACCATTTCTGCGGCTCGTCCCGGTGCGCGCCGTGAGACGCTGGAGGCTTATACGAATCGTCTGAAGCATCTGGAAGAGATCACCAACTCCTTCAAGGGAGTTGACAAGTCTTATGCGATCCAGGCGGGAAGAGAAGTTCGAATTATGGTAATTCCGGAACAGGTAAGTGATGATGATATGATTCTGCTGGCACGCAATGTGGCGAAGCAGATTGAGGATGAGCTGGAATATCCGGGTCAGATCAAGGTCAATATTATTCGTGAATCACGAGTTACCGATTATGCCAAGTAATCTTTTATTGTAAGAATGAAGGGTTGTCGGCTGAGATTCGTTATCTGAATAAAAAGGCGGAAGAGATTAGCTCTTCCGCCTTTTTTCATGAAGCTTAAGAGACTGAAAGACAGGAAGTTATCAGAGAAGAGAATATAGAAAAGGGAAGAAGGTCTTCCCGGTGAAAGGAGATCGGATGAAGAAGATTGAACGATTGGAACGCAGAGTGTCTTATCATGGACATGTAATTGACATGTGTACAGATACGGTGAAACTGCCGAATGGGAAGATCTCAGAGTGGGATTATATTGATCATATTGGTGCTGCAGCGGTAGTCCCTGTGCTGCCGGATGGAAGGATCCTGATGGTAAAGCAGTACCGCAATGCACTGGACCGCTTTACACTGGAGATCCCGGCAGGCAAGCTGGATGCAGCAGATGAGCCGATGCAGTTGTGTGCCGCAAGGGAACTGGAGGAAGAAACTGGATATCGCAGCAATCATCTGGTTCCTTTGATGACGTTGAATACCTGGGTAGCTTTCTGCAATGAGAAGGTAGGTATCTTCGTAGCAGATAAACTGGTTAAGACACAGATGGATCTGGACGAAGAGGAAGATATCGAAGTGAAGGCTTATAATCTCGATGAGCTCTGCGATATGATCTTCTCGCAGGAACTGACAGATGCAAAGACAATTGCGGCAATCCTGGCTTATAAGATAAAGTATGAACAGTGAAAAAACTTGCTTATTGAATGTAAAAATGCTATAATTTATAATTGAACTCGAAAAAACAAGATGATAATGTGCCGATTCTTAGAACAAAATGTGCAGTATTCCATGAAAATGCAATCATAACCCCACAGAATTGAGGAAAATATCTGTGATATAGCACAAAATATTATTTCACAGGGAGACACCGGAATGAAGAATAATACTTTGAAGACAATCTGCTATGAGATCTCTTCCGGCAAGATTCCGGAGAGCTTCGAAGGGTTTCGTATGGCGGTGATATCGGATCTGCACGATTGCTGCATCGGTGAGGAGAATGCATACCTTCTGGAGGCTTTGGAAGCTCAGCGACCGGATGCTATCCTTCTTGCGGGGGATATGATCACGGAATCGAAGCATGATCGTGGAACCGTGTTCTTGTCCCATGCAGAACGGCTGCTTCCTGCGATGAGAAGCATCGCCCCGGTCTATTATGGAATGGGGAATCACGAGCAGCGATGGAAGGAGATTCCGAGAGAGAATCCGGAGAGGGCGTCTTTTGAACATTGGAGAGAGTGCCTTGCTGCATGGAATATTACACTTCTTGATAATGTATCAGTCAATTTCTGTCGAGGTCAGGACCGCCTGCGAGTGACGGGACTCGCACTCCCGAATCGATATTATAACAAGAAGAAGGTCGTACACCTCTCGAAGAAGGAGATCTGCAGTCTGGTCGGCAAGGCGGATACGGAGCATTTCCAAATTCTGCTCGGGCATACACCTCAGTTTTTTACTGCATATATGAATTGGGGAGCAGACCTTGCTCTCGCAGGGCACTATCATGGGGGCGTGATTCGTTTCCCTGTTCTCGGCGGACTGATCTCTACGAACTTTCGTCCTTTTCCGAAGTACGATTATGGGGAGTTCAAGTGCGGTACGCAGCGCATGATCGTATCCAGCGGTCTTGGCTGTCATACCATTCCGATCCGCCTGAATAATCCGCCGGAACTGGTGATTCTTACGCTGAGGAGGGAACCATGATGGAACTGGCAGTGAAGTTGGAGTCCTTTGAAGGTCCTTTGGACCTGCTGTTGGCTTTGATAGAGAAGAACAAGGTCAGTATCTATGATATTCCCATTTCGCAGATTACAGACCAGTATCTGCAATATGTGGAGGCGATGGACCGGGAGAACCTGGATCTGGTCAGCGAATTTCTGGTGATGGCGGCGACCCTCCTTGACATCAAGGCGCGGATGCTTCTTCCTGTAGAGGAGAAAGAAGAGGAAGCGGAAGATCCCAGACAGGAACTGGTAGAGCGACTGCTGGAATATAAGAAGTATAAGTACGCAAGTGAAGAATTGAGAGATGATCTGATCCTCGGAGATCAGATCCTGTATAGAGAGCAGGTGCTCCCGGTGGAGGTCCTGAATTACAGGGAACCGGTGGATCTGGAGAAGCTTCTGCAAGGGGTCTCTCTGGAACGATTGAAATCTGTCTTTGATGACGTGATGCGCCGCAGAGAAGACAAGGTGGATCCTGTGCGCAGTAAGTTCGGAAGAATCGAGAGAGAGACCGTGCAGATCTCCGATACGATCGTGAAAGTAAAGAAGAAGGTTGGACAGGGAAGGCGATATTCCTTCCGCAGTCTTCTTGAACAGGGAGCCAGCAAGATTGAAGTGGTAGTTACCTTCCTTGCTATTCTGGAACTGATCAAGAATGGTACGATTATCTTGACAGAGGACAGTACACGAGATGATATTATCGTGGAAGGCATGGGGGAGAATACAGAGAATACAGAGGACTTAGATCATGACACTGGAAGCAATGATTGAGGGGATTCTGTTTACGATGGGTGAATCCGTAGAGGCAGGGGCTCTGGCTCAGGCTCTTGAAGTTGAAGAGGCAGAAGTGCTTGCGGCTCTGGGACGTCTGGATGCATCCTATCAGCAGGAGAATCGTGGGATTCAGTTGATCCGCCTGGATGGCAGATATCAGCTGGGGACCAGAAGAGAATGTTATGAACCATTGATACGCATGGCAGCACGACCTAGAAAGCCAGTGCTTACCAACACCTTGTTGGAGACACTGGCGATCATTGCTTACCGTCAGCCTGTGACAAAGATGGAGATTGCGCATATTCGCGGTGTGAGTTCTGATCATGCGGTGAACCGCCTGGTAGAATATGGACTGGTATGTGAGACGGGACGTCTGGACGTTCCCGGCAGACCGATTCTGTTCGCAACGACGGAAGAATTCCTGCGAAGATTCCAATTGACTTCTACGGAGGAACTGCCGAATATCTCAGCTGAGAAGCTGGCAGAGATTCAGGAGGAAGTGGAGCGGGAGACTGCGGAGACTCCGGAACAGGTGGACGTGACGGTCTGAATCACGGGGACGGCCTGTGGTTTGAGGAACTGCTGACACAGCCGCGCATGGAGGGGAGAAGACTTTCGGTAAGAGGAGACGGAAGACTCCCGGGATCCTGCGATTAGTTAAATAGGAAAGGAATATTATGGATAGAAAGCTCGGTTTGATTGGTTATGGCAACATGGCATCTGCGATTGCAGACGCTATCATGAAGGCAGAAGCACTGAATATGAATGAGATCGAGGTGTACGATGTCAGTGCGACGGCCTGCAAGAGAGCTCTGGATAAGGGATTCGGTGTAGCGGACAGTCTGAGTCAGCTGTGCAGAGACTGTGAGATGCTTCTGCTTGCTGTGAAGCCCAACATGGTTGCTTCCGTCCTTCAGGAGGCAGGAAGTGCACTGGAAGGTAAGGCGCTGATGTCGATCGCTGCCGGTGTTTCCAGCAAGAAACTGAAGGAATTCGGCGGAACCTACTTCCTGAGAATTCTGAGAATCATGCCGAATACCCCTGCGATGGTAGGTGCCGGTACGATGTGTCTCTGCAGTGATACGGACTTTACTGCGGAGGAGAAGAACAAGGCAGAGGAACTGATGGGGGCTGTTGGTATCGTTGAGTGGATCGAAGAGAAGCATATGGATGCGGTCACAGGTCTGAGCGGATCCGGTCCTGCCTATGTGGCAATGTTTATTGAGGCATTGGCAGATGGCGGTGTGGAGATGGGACTTTCCCGTCAGTCTGCCATGAATCTTGCGATGCAGACCGTATATGGAACAGCGAAGCTGCTGCAGGAGCGTGGGATGCATCCGGGTCAGTTGAAGGATATGGTATGTTCTCCCGGCGGAACCTCTATTGAGGGTGTCCGGGCCTTGGAGCGCGGCGGATTCCGCTATACGACCATGGAAGCAGTGATTCAGGGTACGGAGAAGTCTAAGCGATTGATCTAATCTGAAAATGATTGACAGAAAAGGTCGTTCTGGTTAAGATTAGATGGCAAAGTTTTGTCTCTTATTGGGAAGTCAGAGGTGTAACATGAATCAGAACGCCACTATGGGAATGCGTATCAAAGCACTCCGCAAGGAAAAAAAGTACACATTAAAGCAGTTGGCTGAGGAGACCGGATTGTCGATCGGTTTTCTGTCCCAGCTGGAGAGGGGGATGTCGTCGATTGCTGTGGATTCACTGGCAAAGATCGCGCAGATCTTGGGTGTGAGTCTGTCGACATTCTTCACGGATGCGGATGCAGTATCCAGAGATCCGGTGTGCCATGCTTTTGAGCTTCACTGGAATGCGACGAGCCCTGAGATCGCTCAGGCGATCCTTAGCAAGGATACTTATGGCTTTGACATTCTTCCGCGTATGGTTCAGCTGATGCCTGAGAACTCCAAGGATCTGCAGGATGGTGCGATTCATCGACATGCAGGCGAAGAGTTTATCTATGTTCTTGAGGGAATCGTGACAGTTTACTGCAATGAGACGGAGTATACGCTCTACCCGGGCGACAGCATTCAGATTCATTCGAACTCGCCTCACAACTGGGTGAACCATACGAATAAGGCAGCGAAGCTGCTCTCCGTCGGATATCCGAACCCCTTCCGTGAGGAGCGTGAACAGAGCGGAACGACGGCAGAATAAGGAATGATTTATGGGCGTCGTCTGACCGACAGGTCGGACGACGCTTTTCGTGAGAAGACAGATGACATCGTTGCATGCGATGTGCTGAATAAGATAAGATAGGGTGTGAATTGTATGCTGCAGGGAATGATTATTGCATTTGCCATGTACTCCAAGATCCCTATGCCCAGAGCAGACTGGACAAAGGAGAATATGAAGTATACCATGTGTTACTTTCCGCTGATCGGTGTTATCATCGGATTTCTTCAGTATGGTGGTTTTTATCTGGTACAATATCTTGGTTTTGGAGAATTGTTTCAGGGGGTGGTTCTTTCGTTGATTCCCGTTTTTGTAACGGGTGGAATTCATATGGACGGCTTCATGGATACCATGGATGCCAGAAGTTCCTGGGGAGACCGTGAGAAGAAGCTGGAGATCCTGAAGGATTCCCACACCGGAGCATTTGCAATCCTGGGCTGTGTTGTCTATATGATGATCACTGCTGCTGCATGGAGTGAGGTGCAGGAAGCAATCCTGCTTCCTGTATGTTTCTGCTTTGCCGTGTCTCGCTGTCTGAGCGGTATCGGTGTTGCAAGCTTTCAGTGCGCGAAGAACAGCGGTCTGCTGCATACCTTCAGCAGCGCTCTTCATAAGAAGACGGTCCGCCGTGTCCTGATCGCAGAGCTGGTTCTGGTATGTGTGCTGATGCTGGTTTTATGTCCCTTGTATGCATCGGCAGAGCTTATTTTTGCAGCAGCGGTGTTCGGATATTATCGATGGTTCTCTTACAAGGACTTTGGCGGTATAACCGGAGATCTTGCAGGATACTTCCTGCAGATCTGTGAAGCGGCTATGGTACTTGCGGCTGTGCTTCTGTATCATATCTTATAAAACATAGAATCGTACAGGGGGCTGTGTCCGGTTGGATGCTGCCTCTTTTCTATTCAACGGATGTGTGATAGCATAAACAGGAAACTTCAGAATATAGGTAAAGGAGGCAGGCGAATGAGAGTTGATCTGATCAGGCACGGACAGGTGGAGGGCAATCGGGAGAGAAGATATGTGGGAAGTACGGACCAGCCGCTGACTCAGGAGGGCCGTGCATCAGCGAAAGAGAAAGCCTATCCTGCGGTAGATCATGTATTCACCAGCCCGCTTCTGCGCTGCCTTGAGACAGCAGCTATTCTCTATCCGGAGTGCGAAGCAAGCACCGTCCCGGAACTTGCGGAATGCGATTTCGGAGAGTTTGAATATAAGAATTATATGGAACTGTCAGGGAATGCGGACTATCAGGCATGGATCGACAGCGGCGGCATGATCGGCTTTCCCGGCGGGGAAGATCGACCGACTTTTCAGGCAAGATGCGTGAGAGGCTTCCGCGAGGCTGTGCGTCAGGCAGGAAAAGAAGGATGGGAGAGAATCGCACTGGTGGTTCATGGAGGGACGATCATGGCTATACTCGATGAATTCTCTGAACCGCATGCGGATTACTTTCAATGGCAGTGCCGGAATATGGAAGGATATTCAGGGATACTTGATACGGAGATGATGCAGGAAGGCATTATGTTAAAGAATATTATAAAATATAAATAAAATTTATAATGGATTTCGAAAGAAGTTATAGCCAGGAAGGGGATTTTCGCCTTGATAAAATCTTAACTTTGTTTTAAGATATATACGGGATAAAATTGAGTTTACAAAACCAAAACAACATCGAAAGAGGTGAGAGAAGCATGACATTTTTACCCGCATCCAACATCGGTGAAGCAATTGGAAATACCATCGTAGGTCTGGGAACAGTATTCGTAATCCTGATCTTCCTGATCTTTGTTATTTCCCTGTTCAAGTATGTGAACAAGTTTGCTATGTCCAGAGAGGCAGCTGCGAAGGCCGCAGCACCCGCCCCCAAGGCAGCACCGAAGGCCGCAGCACCTGCTGCACCTGCCGTTCCGGTAGGACCCGGTACCATGGCAAATGCTAAGGTTAACATCGCTGACGAGGTGGAAGGACCCATCGCAGCAGTTATCCTTGCAGCAGTTGCTGAAACCTGTGGAGGTAACTTTAAGGTAACTTCCATCAAAAAGAGTAAATAAGAGAATCTGGAGGAGATCAAGAATGAGCACTTACAAAATCACCGTGAATGGCGTAGCTTATGACGTAACCGTTGAGAACGTTGGCGCACCCGCAGCAGCACCTGCACCCGCAGCAGCTCCTGCAGCACCCGCAGCACCTGCAGCAGCAGGCGGCATCCGTGTAGAGGCACAGGTTGCAGGTAAGATCTGGAAGGTAGTTGCTTCCGCAGGTCAGCAGGTTGCTAAGGGCGACAGCATCGTTATCCTGGAGTCCATGAAGATGGAGATCCCTGTAGTAGCACCTGAGGCAGGAACCGTTGCTTCCATCGCTGTTAACGAGGGTACCCCTGTTGAGGTTGGTGACCTGATCGCAACCCTGAACTAGGAATCCGAAGATAAGGAGGACTAACAATGGGTAATATTGGAACTACCATCGCGAACCTGATCGCACAGACCGCGTTCACGAGTTTGACCTGGGGAAACTATGTAATGATCATCGTTGCATGTGTTTTCCTGTATCTCGCTATTGCGAAGGGATTCGAGCCTCTGCTTCTGACCCCTATCGCATTCGGTATGCTGCTGGTTAATATCTATCCCCCTATCATGGAAGATGGCGGCCTGCTGCATTACTTCTATCTGCTGGACGAATGGTCCATCCTGCCTTCCCTGATCTTCATGGGCGTAGGTGTGCGATGACCGACTTCGGTCCGCTGATCGCTAACCCTATTTCCTTCCTGCTTGGTGCTGCTGCACAGCTGGGTATCTATGTTGCATACTTCCTGGCTATGGCAATCGGCTTCAACGGCAAGGCTGCTGCTGCTATCTCCATCATCGGTGGTGCAGATGGCCCTACCTCCATCTTCCTGGCTGGTAAGCTGGGTCAGACGGACCTGATGGGACCCATCGCTGTAGCTGCATACTCTTACATGTCTCTGGTTCCCCTGATCCAGCCTCCGATCATGAAGGCTTTCACGACCAGAGAAGAGCGTCTGATCCGCATGCCTCAGCTGCGTCCTGTATCCAAGCTTGAGAGAATTCTGTTCCCTATCGTTATTACGATCGTTGTATGTATGATCCTGCCTACCACCGCTCCTCTGGTTGGTATGCTGATGCTTGGCAACCTGTTCCGTGAGGCAGGCTGCGTAAGACAGCTGCAGGAGACTGCTTCCAATGCTCTGATGTACATCGTAGTTATCTTCCTGGGTACCTCTGTTGGTGCTACTACTTCCGCTGAGGCATTCCTGAAGGCATCCACTCTGAAGATCGTTGTCTGCGGTCTGGTTGCATTCGCATTCGGTACCTTTGGCGGTGTTATGCTTGGTAAGTTAATGTGCAAGGTTACCCACGGCAAGATCAATCCTCTGATTGGTTCTGCAGGTGTATCTGCTGTTCCTATGGCTGCCCGTGTATCCCAGAAGGTTGGTGCTGAGGAAGATCCTACCAACTTCCTGCTGATGAACGCTATGGGACCTAACGTAGCCGGTGTTATCGGTACTGCCGTTGCGGCAGGTACGTTCATGGCTATCTTCGGCGTGAAATAGGAGGAGTTTGAACCATGTCTAATATTGAAGCAAAGCCCGTTAAGATTATGGAGACCGTTCTCCGTGACGGTCATCAGTCTCTGATTGCTACTCGTATGACCACCGACCAGATGATGCCTATCGTAGAGAAGATGGATCAGGTTGGTTATCATGCTGTAGAGTGCTGGGGTGGTGCAACCTTCGATGCATCCCTTCGTTTCCTGAAGGAAGATCCCTGGGAGAGACTTCGCAAGTTCCGTGATGGTTTCAAGAACACGAAGCTTCAGATGCTGTTCCGTGGACAGAACATCCTGGGATATCGTCACTATGCAGATGATGTAGTTGAGTATTTCGTACAGAAGTCTCTGGCGAATGGTATCGACATCATCCGTATCTTCGACGCACTGAATGATGTTCGTAATCTGCAGACTGCAGTGAACGCAACCAAGAAGGAAGGCGGACATGTTCAGACCGCAATCTCCTACACTCTTGGTGAACCCTACACCCTGGACTACTATGTAAACCTGGCGAAGACCATGGAGAACATGGGTGCAGATTCCATCTGTATCAAGGATATGGCAGGTCTGTTGGTTCCCTATGAGGCAGCAACTCTGGTGAAGGCTCTGAAGGAGAATGTATCTGTTCCTCTGGAACTGCATACTCACTGCACCTCCGGTGTTGCTCATATGACCTATATGCAGGCTGTACAGGCAGGTGTTGATATCATCGACTGTGCGATGTCTCCTTTCGGTGAGGGTACTTCTCAGCCTTCCACCGAGGTTCAGGTTGCTACCTGGAAGGGTACTCCTTATGACACCGGTCTGAATTCTGAACTGCTGAACGAGATCACCGAGTACTTCCGTCCCATCCGTGAGGAAGCTCTGGCGAGCGGTCTGATGAACACTAAGGTTCTTGGTGTTGATATCAATACCCTTCGTTATCAGGTTCCCGGCGGTATGCTGTCCAACCTGGTTAGCCAGCTGAAGGATCAGCGCGCTGAGGATAAGTTCTACGATGTACTTGCAGAGATTCCTCGTGTACGTGAAGATATGGGTATGCCGCCTCTGGTTACCCCTTCCAGCCAGATCGTAGGTACTCAGGCCGTATTCAATGTACTGTTGGGAGGCCGTTACAAGATGGCTACCAAGGAGACCAAGGCAATCCTTGCCGGTGAGTACGGACAGACGGTTCGTCCTTTCAACCCCGAAGTTCAGAAGCAGGTTAACGGAGACAAGGTTCCGATTACCTGCCGTCCTGCAGATCTGCTGGAACCCGAGCTGACCAAGATCGAAGCTGAGCTTGGCGACTGGAAGGAGCAGGATGAGGATATCCTGTCTTATGCTTTGTTCCCTCAGGTAGCTATGGACTTCTTCAAGCACAGAAAGGCAGTACGTGAAGGCGCAGCTCCCGTCAGCGGAGATGTTGAGTGTTCTGTAACACCCGTATAATTGTCATTCTTGAATTTCTTTATCATAAGAGAGGCTCTCTGTTTCGGCAGGGAGCCTCTTTTTGACTTGTGATATCCCGGGAAATCCGTTACAATGTAAGTCACGGTATAGATTTGAGGGAGAAATTATGTCAGATGTTATTGTGGTGGGCGGCGGAGCTGCCGGCATGATGGCAGCGATTGCGGCTGCTCAGAGTGGATGTCATGTTCGACTTTTCGAGAAGAATGAGAAGCTGGGGAAGAAGATCTTTATTACAGGCAAAGGAAGGTGCAATGTGACGAACGCCTGTGATAAGGAAGATTTCTTCGACCATATTGTGACGAATCCCAAGTTCATGTTCTCGGCTTTCGGTAAGTGGAATAATTGGGATATGTATAACTTTCTGGAAGAACAGGGACTTCGTCTGAAGATTGAGCGGGGGAACCGTGTGTTCCCTGAATCTGACCATTCTTCAGATGTAATCAAGACTCTGCAGTCGGCGATGGATCGGGAGGGGGTAGACTGGAAGTTAAACACCTCCGTGAAGAAGCTGTTGATCGAAGATCTGGAAGTGGGAAAAGCAGCGGAAGAGCTGGCCGCTTCTCATGAGACACGAAAGAAGACCGGCAGGAAGGCGAAAGGACCTGCGAAGATCTGCCGCGGTGTAGTTCTCGGAAGTGGTGAGACAGTTATGGCAGATCGTGTGATTCTTGCAACCGGCGGTCTTTCTTATCCGTCCACAGGGTCTACCGGCGATGGGTATCGATTTGCAAAAAGTGCAGGACATACAGTGACAGAACTGCTGCCGGCCCTGGTTCCGTTTGATGCAGTATTGAAGGATGGGGGATCCTGTAAGGAATTGCAGGGGCTGGCTCTGAAGAATATCTCCATCCGGATCCTGCAGGGAGAACAGACGCTTGTGACGGACTTCGGAGAGATGCTGTTTACTCACTTTGGTGTCAGCGGACCGGTTCTTTTGACTGCCAGCAATCAGGTGACATCTTCGATTCGAAGCGGCGAGTTGATTCTCTTTGTAGATCTGAAACCGGCTCTGACAGAGGAACAGCTGGATGCTCGTCTCCTTCGTGAATTGGAACTGGGAGCGAACAAGCAGATGAATCACCTTCTTGGAACGCTGCTGCCCTCGAAGATGATTCCTGTGATGCTTCGCTATGCAGGAATCGATCCGGCAAAGCGGGGGCGGGAGATCACAAGGGAAGAACGGCTGCGCCTGCTCTATGAGTTGAAGAACTTCAGGATTCGTCTACTGAGAACCAGAAGCTTCAATGAAGCAATCATCACACAGGGCGGCGTATCGGTGAAGGAACTTCAGCCATCAACGATGGAGTCCAGACTGGTCCGTAATCTGTTCTTTGCAGGGGAGATTCTTGATGTAGATGCCTATACAGGTGGTTACAATCTGCAGGTCGCATGGTCGACGGGGTACACAGCGGGGAAGAGTGCTTCGGTAGAGTAAAGGAGGAGATTATGATGAATCATAATATTGCTGTAGATGGACCGGCAGGAGCCGGCAAGAGTACAATCGCGAAGCTGGTGGCGAAGAAGCAGCAGCTGATCTATGTTGATACCGGTGCGATGTATCGTGCCATGGGTATCTACTTCAGCAGACTGGGGGTGGATCCTCAGGATATGGAAGCTGTCGCTTGTGCGGCTGAGGGGGCAGAGGTGTCTATTGAGTACAGAGAAGGTGTACAGCAGGTGATCCTGAATGGCGAGAATGTCACAGGGATTCTTCGTACAGAGGAAGCCGGCAAGAATGCCTCAAAGTATTCTGCGTGTGCCCCGGTTCGTGAGAAGATGGTAGAGCTTCAGCAGAAGCTTGCGGCGAAGACCGCTGTGATTATGGACGGGCGTGATATTGGTACGGTCGTTCTTCCGGATGCTTTCCTTAAAGTTTATCTGACGGCAAGTTCTGCGGAACGAGCCAGAAGACGCTATCTGGAATTGACAGAGAAGGGAGAGACCTGTGATCTTATCGAGATTGAGAAGGATATCATCGCAAGAGATCATGCGGATATGACACGTGCGAACTCTCCTCTCAGACAGGCTGAGGATGCGGTGCTTGTGGATGCCTCTGATATGAGTATTGATCAGGTCGTAGATACCATTGTTTCTCTCTATGAAGAGCGTATGCAGGGAGCTTAATTATGGAAGTGAAGTTAGCTGAGACGGCAGGGTTCTGTTTTGGTGTAAACCGTGCTGTGGATATGGTCTATCAGGAGATTGAACGCCGGGATACCTATGAGAAGGAACATGCGTATCAGGCAGAGGAGAAGCCCTGGCAGGTGCACACCTATGGTCCGATCATACACAATGAAGAGGTGGTCCGGGAATTCGAGGAGCACGGGGTTTATATTGCTAAGGAAGAGGAGCTGGAGCATTATCATGATGGCGTGATGATCATCCGATCTCATGGGATCAGCCGGGCAGAGCAGGAACAGATGGCTTCCCAGGGACTGACTATTGTAGATGCAACCTGCCCGTATGTGCGTAAGATACAACGTCTCGTGGAAAGGGCCGGGGAAGAGGGCAAGAGTGTGATCATCATCGGCAATCCCAGACATCCGGAAGTACAGGGAATTCGGGGCTGGAGCAGACAAGATCTTCCGAATGCCTGCTTTGTTGTAGAATCTGCAGAAGATATCGAAGAACTACCGCCGCTTGACCAGGTCCTCGTGGTTAGTCAGACAACTTTTAATCATAATAAATTTCAAGAATTAGTTGAAAAACTACAGGAAAAGGGTTACAATACTAGTGTTGTGAACACAATTTGCAAGGCTACACAGGAACGTCAAATCGAGGCGAGGAAGATTGCAGAGAGCGTAGGGACCATGATCGTCATTGGAGGTCGTAATAGTTCCAATACGCAGAAGCTCTACGAGATCTGTCGAAACGCCTGCCCTAACACTTATTACATACAGACACTCGTTGACTTAGGAGCACAAGGTTTCACACCGGTAAGTAGCGTAGGGATCACAGCAGGGGCTAGCACCCCGAACAAAATTATTGAGGAGGTTCATACTTATGTCAGAAATGAGTTTTGAACAGTTACTGAATGAGGAAGGCTCTTTGAAGCAGATCCGTACCGGTCAGGTTGTCAAGGGCACCGTTATTGGCGTTAAGGAGAACGAGATCAGTCTGAACATTGGTTATAAGGCTGATGGTATCATCACCAAGAACGAGTATACCAATGATTCTTCCGTTGATCTGACCCAGGCTGTAAAGGTTGGCGATGAGATGGAAGTTAAGGTTCTGAAGGTTAACGATGGTGAGGGTCAGGTTGCTCTGTCTTACAAGAGACTGGCACAGGATCGCAGCAGCAAGATGCTGGAAGAGGCTTGTGAGAACAAGACTGTACTCACTGCAAAGGTTACTCAGGTACTGACCGGCGGTCTGAGCGTGCAGGTAGATGGCAATCGCGTATTCATTCCTGCAAGTCTGGTTTCCGATGGCTTCGAGAGAGACCTGAACAAGTATGCTGATCAGGAGATCGAGTTCGTTATCATCGAGTTCAATCCTCGCAAGAGAAGAATCATCGGCGATCGCAAGCAGATCCTGGTTGCTAAGAAGGCTGAGATGCAGAAGGCTCTGTTCGAGAGAATCGAAGAGGGTATGATCGTAGAGGGTACAGTTAAGAATCTGACCGACTTTGGTGCATTCATCGATCTGGGTGGTGCTGATGGTCTGCTGCATATCTCTGAGATGTCCTGGGGCAGAATCGAGAGCCCTAAGAAGGTATTCAAGGTTGGCGATCAGGTAGAAGCATTCATCAAGGAGATCAAGGGCGAGAAGATTGCTCTGTCTATGAAGTTCCCTGACAAGAACCCTTGGGTGAATGCTGATGAGAAGTATGCTGTAGGCAATGTTGTTACCGGTAAGGTTGCTCGTATGACCGACTTCGGTGCATTCGTTGAGCTGGAACCCGGTGTAGATGCTCTGCTGCATGTATCTCAGATTTCTCGTGCGCATGTTGACAAGCCCGCAGATGTACTGTCTATCGGACAGCAGATCGAAGCTAAGGTTGTTGACTTCAATGCTGAGGACAAGAAGATCAGCCTGAGTGTGAAGGCTCTGGAGATGGAAGCTCCCGCTGAGGAAGAGTAATTTTGAATAAGAGATGATTGAGGCACTGCCGCCAAGCGGCAGTGCCTTTGTATTTGATTTCCATGAAGTCACATGATATTGCTATAGTCACGGGAATGAATTGTTAAGCAGCTTTATACACAGAATAAGACCTCCATCTTAACCGAATGGAGGTCTTATTCTGTGTATATTATCAGAT
>R17__coassemble_539_pt1 | contig 16810 bp, 12 predicted proteins | sample R17__metabat2_low_PE_029 | metagenome-assembled genome bin R17
CCCGTACGATCATCGATATGGGTGGTGCAGAGAAGCTGTTGGGCAACGGTGATATGATGTTCTATCCGGCGGGATATCCGAAGCCGGTTCGCGTGCAGGGCGCCTTTGTCTCTGATGATGAGGTGGCTGCCGTCGTGGAGGCACTGACGTCCCAGGGTTACGGAGAGCCTGGCGGTAACCGGGCAGTTCAGAGTCAGATCGAACAGCAGGCGAAGGATGCCGGAACGGTTGGCGCCGGTGACAGAGACGAGCTCTTCGAGAAGGCGGGCCGCTATATCATAGAGAAGGAGAAGGCTTCCATCGGCAATCTGCAGCGTATGTTCCGCATCGGATTCAACCGTGCGGCAAGATTGATGGATCAGTTGGCGGACTATGGTGTCGTAGGTCCCGAAGAGGGAACGAAGGCAAGACAGATCCTGATGAATATGGAGCAGTTTGAAGAACTGTTAAAGAGCATGTAACAGGAAAATACTCTGTGAAAACACCGGATTCTATGATAGAATAGACGAGTGTGAGATGAGTCATTCATGCGGCAGTGAATTGCCGCAGATGGGAGGCTGTATTAATGAAGAAGTTATCTGAACTCTTGAATGGTATGGAGTATCAGTTGGTGAAGGGAAGTCCTGACGTTGAGATCTGCGATGTCATCTACGATTCCCGTAAGGTGTGCCCCGGATGCGTGTTCGTATGTATCAGCGGAACGAAGATCGATGCTCATGACTTTATCCCGGAGGTGGCTGCCAAGGGTGCTGCCTGTGTTGTCATTGAGAAGGATGTGGAAGTGGCAGAGGATGTCACGGTCATTCGTGTACCTAAGGCCAGAAAGGCGCTGGCAGAGCTCTCTGCAGCTCACTTTGATCATCCGACGGAGAAGATGACAACAATCGGTTTCACCGGAACTAAGGGCAAGACTACCAGCACCTATATGATGAAGTCGATCCTGGAGAAGGCCGGCTATAAGGTAGGCGTCGTTGGAACCAATGGCGCAGTGATCGCCGGAGAACACTTTGTGACGAACAATACGACACCCGAGTCCTATCAGCTGCAGGAGTACTTCGCCCGCATGGTGGAGGCCGGCTGTACTCATATGATCATGGAGGTCTCTTCTCAGGGACTGATGATGGATCGTGTGGCAGGCATCAACTTTGATATTGGTGTCTTCACGAATCTGTCTCCCGATCATATCGGCCCCAATGAGCACAAGAGCTTCGAGGAATACCGCGCATGGAAGGGAGAACTCTTCAAGAGATGCCGTATCGGTATCGTGAATGCGGATGATCCGAATACGGAAGCGCTGTTGGAAGGTCATACCTGTCAGGTGATCACCTTCGGATGCGAGGAAGGTGTGGACTACCGCGCCGTGAATATTCAGCCGAAGCAGAACGGCAGATTCATGGGCATCGCCTTTGATCTGGAAGGGGCGCAGGATCTCTCTGTAGAAGTAGGTATCCCCGGATTATTCAATGTATACAATGCCCTGGGTGCTGTTGCAGCGGCTCTGACCCTGAAGGTAGAACATCAGGCGATTCTGGATGCTGTTCGTACGATCCGTGTCAATGGTCGTATGGAGCTGGTCTATGCTTCCGACGCTTTCTCCGTTATCGTCGATTATGCGCACAATGGCGTCAGCACGAGAAGTCTGCTTGAGACGCTGCGTGCTTATCAGCCCAAGCGCCTGGTGGTTCTCTTCGGATGCGGCGGTAATCGCGATCCTCACCGCAGATATGAGATGGGTGAGGCAGCCGGTTCCATGGCGGATCTGTCCATCGTGACTGCAGACAATTCCCGATGGGAGAAGGTAGAGAATATCATGGCAGATATTCATATCGGTCTGGATCCTACCGGCGGCAAGGCCATCGATATTCCGGATCGAAGAGAGGCCATCCGCTACAGTATCGAGCATGCGGAGCCCGGAGATGTGATTGCAATTATCGGTAAGGGCCATGAGGACTATCAGGAGGTGGAAGGCGTGAAGACGCACTTCTCCGACCGCGAAGAGGCGGAGGCTGTCCTGAAGTCTCTGGGACTGGAATAATAGAAGAGTGATGATGGAGTCCCCATCAGGATAGATATCCTGGTGGGGTCTTTCGCAAGGAGGAATTATGAGAGACGTTAAGATTCAGGATATCGTGGCGGCTGTAGATGGCCGCCTTCTCTGCGGAGATCCGGAGATGGAGATCCGCAATATTGCCATTGATTCCCGTACCATGAAGGGGGCAGATATCTTCGTTCCGATCATCGGCGCTAAGGTGGATGCCCACAGATTTATTCCCGGCGCTTTCGCGGCAGGCGCCTGTGCGACCTTTACTTCAGAACACGATGAGATGGAGGATTCCCATCCCTGGATCCGCGTAGAAGATACTGTGAAGGCGCTTCAGGATCTGGGTAAGTGGTACCGTAATCGCATCACGATGCCAATCGTCGCTATCACCGGCAGTGTAGGCAAGACGACGACCCGTGAGATGATCGTGGCTGCGCTGTCTGCCGGCAAGAAGGTGACCAGCACGGCAGGCAACAGCAATGGTCAGCTGGGTGTTCCGCTGACAATCTGTGATCTGGATCTCGATGCAGAGATCGCTGTGTTGGAGATGGGCATGAGTGAGCCGGGGGAGATGCCGAAGATCGCAGCGATCGCACGCCCGGATCTTGGTGTCGTTACCAATATCGGCGTATCTCATATTGAGAACCTGGGCTCTCGCGAGAATATCTGCAGGGAGAAGATGCATATGACGGATTACTTCGGTCCGGAGAATCTGATGATCCTGAACGGTGACGATGATCTGCTTCCCGCCTATAAGGATAACGGAAGATTCGCTACTGTATTCTATGGACAGGGTTCAGAGAATGCTTACCGGGCGGAGAATGTCCGTGTGGAAGGCGGTCTGACCCGTTTTACCGCGGTGACTCCCAGGGAGACACTGGAGATGACTCTTGCGATTCCCGGACTGCACAATGTGATGAATGCGCTTGCAGCGCTTGCAGCAGCAGACGCCTGCGGCGTTGACAGAAAGGCAGCAGCAGAGGCACTGGCAGGGTTCCAAGGATTCGCCCGCAGACTGCAGATCCTGAAGAAGGGGGACTATACTTATGTGGATGATACCTACAATGCAAGTCCCGATTCCATGAAGGCTGCTCTGCAGGTACTCTCCACGACAGAGACTGCGGGGAAGAGGATCGCCGTGCTTGCTGATATGCTGGAACTGGGACCGGACAGTCCGAAGTTCCACTATGAAGTCGGCGTCTATGGCACGACGCAGAAGGTGGATCATGTATTCCTCATCGGAGAGCTTGCAGCGAATATCGGAAGAGCCTATGACGAGAAGCAGATTCCGGTCACCTATTGCGCGGATAATCAAGACGCGATCGCACGCGTAGATGCTTATCGAAGTGCCGGAGATGTGATTCTTCTGAAGGGATCGAATGGTATGCACCTGGGAGAGGTTCTGAAGGGTCTGTCGGAATAAGGAGAAGTATAGAAGATTGAAGTATGCGAATGTGATCGTGGACATCTCTCACAGCGATCTGGACCGGACCTTCCAGTATAAGATTCCGGAGACGCTTCAGGGCAGACTGATGCCCGGCATGCCGGTGCGGGTTCCGTTCGGCAAGAGCGGCCGGCGCCTGAAGGGCTATGTGATCGAGACGACGGATCTCCCGGAATATGACGAGGAGAAGCTGAAAGAGGTGGAAGCCGTAGAGGAGAAGGAAGTGTCGATCGAAGGACAGTTGATCCGGTTGGCACTCTGGATGAAGGAGACCTACGGCTGCACGATGATCCAGGCACTGAAGACAGTGCTTCCGGCCCGGAAGAAAGTGAAGTCACGCGCCGTGAGAGTACAGCAAAGTGAGCTGCCGGACCTGCAGCCACCGGAAGAGCGCGCAAGGCTCAATGCAGAACAGCAGAGTGCTGTGGACGGAATTCTGCAGGAACTTCGGGAAGCAAACCGCCCGAGCCTGATCTACGGAGTGACAGGAAGCGGCAAGACAGAAGTCTATATGGAACTGATTGCAGAGATGATGCGGGAAGGAAAGCAGGCGATCCTGTTGATTCCGGAGATCTCTCTGACCTATCAGAATCTGCGCAGATTCTATGCAAGATTCGGAGAGCAGGTGGCGGTTGTCAACTCCCGTTTGTCTGCGGGAGAGAAGTATGATGCCTTCGAGAAGGCAAGAAGAGGACAGGTCAGTTTGATGATCGGTCCGAGATCTGCGCTCTTTACTCCCTTTCCGAATCTGGGCATGATTCTGATCGATGAGGAGCATGAGGGTGCCTATATCAGTGAGACATCGCCCCGCTATCATGCGGTGGAGACCGCCATTGCCCGAGGCAGGATCGAAGGGGCCGGTGTGGTTCTCGGCAGCGCAACACCTTCGATGGAGAGCTTTGTCCATGCGATGAACCGGGAGTATGCGGTCTTTCCCCTGCGTCATCGCGCGAAAGCCGGGAGTGAACTGCCGGAGGTCCATGTGGTGGATCTGCGTCAGGAGATGCAGGAAGGGAATAAGAGCATCTTCAGCCGGGCACTGACAGAGGCTATGTCAGATCGTCTGGAGAAGAAGGAGCAGATCATGCTCTTCCTGAACCGTAGAGGCTATGCGGGATTTATCTCCTGCCGTTCCTGCGGGCAGGCAATCAAGTGTCCTCACTGTGATGTCTCTCTGACATCGCACAGAAATGGGACATTGCGCTGTCACTATTGCGGCTATCAGATACCGCTGCCGGATCGGTGTCCTTCCTGCGGTTCTCCTTACATTGCAGGCTTCGGCATTGGAACGCAGCGCGTGGAGTCTGCAGTGAAGAAGATGTTCCCGGAGGCCAGGGTGCTGCGAATGGATCTGGATACGACCTCGAAGAAGGACGGACACGGGAAGATCCTGTCTGCTTTCTCTTCCGGGCAGGCTGACATTTTGATCGGCACGCAGATGATCGTGAAGGGGCATGACTTCCCGAACGTGACGTTGATGGGAATCCTGGCGGCGGATCTGTCGCTCTATGGAGATGACTTCCGAAGTTCGGAGAGAACCTTCCAGCTCCTGACGCAGGCGGCAGGACGTGCCGGCCGCGCAGGCACCAAGGGAGAAGTGTTCATCCAGACCTATAGTCCGGAGAGTTATGTGATCCTGTCCGCTGCGAAGCAGGACTATATCGGGTTCTATAAGCAGGAGATGGTCTATCGCAGAATGATGCACTATCCACCGGCAGGGGAGATGATGTGCATCCGAATCTCGGACCCTTCAGAGGAGAAGGCGGCCCGGCAGGCGGACTTTCTGGCGGAGCAGATTCGTGAAGAGTTCCGGCTGGAAGCACCGGCGGTGATTGGTCCGGCGGATGCTGCGGTGGCTAAGGTGCAGGATGTCTATCGCAAGGTGATCTATGTCAAGCATGCCGAACGGCAGGTACTTCTGGATATTCGGGCATACGCAGAGAAGAATGCCGCTTTCTGTCAGATGCAGATCGATCTTCTATAGGAAGCAGCCTGCTATCTTGAATTGACAAATCCCCGCTTTTTACGTATTATCATAGGGAAAACCAGGGGATGGAATATATGTATGGAGGATGAATTATGGGAATTCGCAATGTCCGTGAGATGGGCGATGATATTCTTCGCAAGGTAAGTAAGCCGGTGAAGGAGATGACGCCCCGCCTGCAGGGAATTATCGGAGATATGCTGGATACGATGTATCAGCAGAATGGTGTGGGTCTGGCTGCACCTCAGGTGGGAATCCTGAAGAGAGTCGTTGTCATTGATGTGGAAGATGAGCATGGCGCCATCGTGATGATCAATCCGGAGATTCTGGAGACTTCCGGAAGTCAGACCGGAAGTGAGGGGTGTCTCAGCGTTCCCGGTAAGCATGGTACGGTAACGCGCCCGAACTATGTTCGTGCCAGAGCTCAGGATATCAATATGGAGACCTATGAGATCGAAGGAGAAGGACTTCTTGCAAGATGTATCCTTCATGAGTGCGATCATCTGGATGGTATTCTCTATGTAGATAAAGTGGAGGGCCCCCTGAAGAACAATGATGATCCGGACGAGGAAGAAGAGTGATCCGGATACTTCCTTAGATCGAATGATTGCAGAGGAATAGAGCAGATTCCTGTCGGAGAAGGGAATCCGTTCGGTTCCTCTGCATATTTTTTGTATAATTTTCCTTAAATTTTTATGAAATTGCCATAAGTCTGTGCATTTTTACGGAAGTATGATATAATACTTTGATATAGTATGTAATTTTGTTCGTTGGGAATATGAAGCATATATGATAAGTAAAGAGGAACCCACCTCTGCCTTATAAGGAATGGAAGGAGATGGGATAATTATGAATGATATGAACAGAGTGACCTACACGAAGGAGGAGATCGAAGAGCGGGTGACGGTTCCGGCGGTAGTCGAGATGGAGCTGAAGCACCTGGTGGAAGAGCGCCTGCAGCAGTGTGGTCTGTTCTACCGTCTGTTCTCCCGCATTAAGACGGCAAGCTCCCTGGCGAAGAAGTATCAGGTGAAGTGCTATGGTGGAGAGCGGAAGATTCAGGATCTGATTGGTATCCGGATCGATGTCTACTTTGAAGATGACCTGAAGATCTGTCAGAGGATGCTGGAGAATATGTTCCAGCTGGTGGAGTGGTCTGTCTCCAATCAGAATGAGATGGAATTCAAGCCGGTGAAGATCAATGGGGTGTTCCGGCTGCCGGCCTATCTGGCAAGACAGATCTCCCCCGAGACCTGGGAGATGAGTATCGACAATACGATCGAGATTCAGCTGAAGACGGTATTCTTCGAAGGCTGGCACGAGATCGAGCATGACATGAAGTATAAGGGAGGAGAACTCTGGGAAGGGAAGAACAGCTTCGCCCGCTACTTCAATAGTATTCTGGCGACGCTGGAGCTTTGCGATAAGTCGGTGGTTACCTTATTCGAGAATCTGGGACATGACCTCTATAAGGAGGGCAATTGGGACGGCATGATGAAGGCGCACTATCGCCTGAAGATTGCTGACCGCCCGATGTATCCTGAACTGGAGAAGCTTCTGGATGAGGACCGGCTGGATCAGAATCGGCTCGGCAAGATGCTCTTTAAGACACCGAGAAGTGTGCTGATCGAAGCCTTATTGATGCAGCCGAGAACGGTTCCAATCAATGTGAATACGATCGCTGCTTTGGTGAATGAGGCGGTGATTCATGATCCCAGGCTTACAAAGCTCTTCCATGACAAGGACGTATTCGATGATGGCAATGAGCAGTTGGGGGAGGAGATCAGCTTCCGGCGGATGGAGCCGCTCAGGAAGTCTCCGGTCTTCCGTGCTCGTGTGAACCTCAGCACCTTCAAGTATGACCGTCACGGTGGGTGTCTGGAGGCAGCACGTCTTGCCTACCAGTGGATGTACGATAAGTATAATCAGCTTTATGGGGATCTGCCGAGCCGCCCGATCAGTATAGAGCGCAGCCTTCCGGGCTATCATCTGGTCTTCGAGTATGCACCCGAGCGTGATTACTGGAAGATGATGACAGAGAATCTCGATCTGGAAGCACCGGGACAGGTCTGGGTTGTTGAGGCAGAGTGCTATCCTTCGGAAGATGGAAGACAGATGCTCGAGGTGGCGAACTCCTATGCGGTATCGGAGGATAAGGTGAACTATCTGAACCGATACTTCAGCTGTCCGAGATTCTACTCAAATATTGCGGACCGCATCGGTGTCTTCGATGTCAGATACTGTTCGACTTCCCGCCGAATTTTGAAGAATAATCAGGTGAGCAAGGTGAAGGATCTGATCCTGAGCCCGGAGCGAACCTTCCCGGTATGTCTCTTCTTCTCCGGGGAGAAGGAGAACGGATGGCTGGATGAGGACTGGCTGGATGCCTTCCGCGTCTATGACTTCACCCGTATGGCCGGCCGGTATACGCATATCTATACGGGCAGCCTGGAGATGGGGCGGATGCTGATAGAGAGCCTCGGGACTGTGTGGAACGGAGAACCTGCTGTCTATGTATTCAAGGTGGGTTACGGAAGCGCGGCAGAGGAAGTGAAGCCCTTACTGCAGGAGGTCTTCTATGAAGCAGATGTAATGAATTGCAGCTTTGGAAGACATCAGCATAAGACCGAGGGATTCCGATACAATATCCTGAAGGGTGGACAGGCTTTCTACTATCGCCTGCTCCATGAGATGAGGGATGAGATGTTAGCGGAGATCAAGGAACCGGTGACTGCGGATCTGACAGAGGATCCGGCACCTGAGGTTCTATAGCGATATCGCAGAGAGGAGAAGGTATGGATAAGCTGGTAATATCGATTGGACGACAGTTCGGAAGCGGTGGAAGAGAAGTGGGAAGAAAGGTGGCTGAGATGCTTCAGATCCCCTATTATGACAGAGAACTTCTGGCCATTGCAGCCAAGGAGAGCGGTCTCGATGACAACTTTCTGGCAGAATATGATGAGAAGCCGACGAGAAGCTTTCTGTATTCCATGGTAGTCAATCCTCAGGCAGGTGTGGCATCTATGAATCAGGGGAAGACAGTGGAGGAGATGGCCTACGCAGCGCAGAGAGATGCCCTCTATCATGTGGCAGATCAGGGACCCTGTGTTATTGTGGGACGAAGCGCTGACTACATTCTGAAGAGAAAGTATCCGGTGCTCAGTGTCTTCATCAGTGGGGAGGATGAGTTCCGGATCCGTCGTCTCATGGAACGGGATCAGCTCACGGAAGCACAGGCAGAAAAGAAGATTGCCAGGGTAGACAGAGCGCGAGCTTCGTTCTATAATGGATATTCAGATGCCAGATGGGGAGAAGCATCGACCTATGATCTTTGCTTCCGCCGCAGTGATCGGTTGACGACCGATCAGATTGCCGGAATGATCGTTGACTACGTGAAGAAGGTATATATGACTGAGTGAACGTGAAAGCGCGTGGAACGGGAAGAGCCAATCTGTAAGGATTGGCTCTTCCCTATGCGCAGGATCGCCGGCGAGTAAGAGTAGAGGAGAAGATAAGAATGGATATCATATTGACGAAGGCCTGTACCATGGTGGGAATCATTATTCTTGGATACTTTTTGAAGAGCATCGGATTCCTGGATAAGGAGCACTTTCGAACGCTCTCTAAACTGAGTATCAGCGTGACGCTTCCCTGTGTGATCATCGGCAAGTTCAGCCAGTTCACGATGGATTATGCCTTCCTGATCTTCATCTTCATCGGTCTGGGACTGAATCTCCTGACGAATGCCTTCGGCTACCTTGTAGGATCGAAGGGAGGGAATGCCTCCCGGGCCTTCTATATGGTGAACCTGTCCGGATTTAACGTGGGAGCATTCACCCTCCCTTTTGTGCAGAATTTCATGGGGGCGGAAGGCATCGTGGCGGCCTGCCTGTTCGACTGCGGCAATTCCATGATGTGTACCGGCGGAACCTATGCGCTGGCATCCAGTGTGGCGGCCAAGGGTGAGAGGCAGAGCCTGAAGGCTTTTCTTAAGAAACTGTTTTCTTCGATTCCTCTGGACACCTACCTGATCATGCTGGTCCTGTGTATGCTGAATATTCATCTGCCGCAGCCGGTCTTAAGCTTTGCTTCTACGATTGCCGGGGCCAACAGCTTCCTTGCGATGATCGTCATCGGTATCGGCTTCGAGTGGAAGCTGAAGAGGGATCAGATCAAGGCGACCGGAATCTGCCTGGCCTTCCGCTATTCGTTTTCCACTGTGCTGGCACTCCTCTTCTATCACTTCCTGCCCTTCTCGCAGGAGGTTCGTGAGGCCATGGTGCTGATTGCGTTCGCTCCCCTGTCCGCTCTCTGCCCCGTCTATACCCAGTGGTGCGGTGGCGATGAGAGCCTGGCAAGCACGATCAACTCTCTCACGATCCTGATCAGCTCTGTGATTCTCACCTTGCTGCTGTTAGCATTCAACTTATGATATGATAAAAATGAGGATGCAAATCGGTTCATTCGATTTGCATCCTCATTTTTTGGTGCACAAGCCGGCAGGCGTTAGGACATGGAGCACAAAGTGCGGAATGTCCGCTTGCGGGTTGGGTAGGAGGGGAGAATCCCTTCCTGCCCGATCGTATTGGGAAATGCTCTGCCGCTGCGTCCTATCTTGCGAATTCAGCTGCGATTCCTACCAGGATATCCCGGACGGTCTCCATCTCCTGAATGATGGCGAATTCATAGGGACCATGATGGTTGGCAGATCCGGTGCCGAGGTTGGGGCAGGGAAGTCCCATGAAGGAGAGACGTGCACCATCGGTGCCGCCGCGGATCGGGACGACCTCAGGGGTAACGCCGCTGGCGAGCATCGCCTTCTTCGCATTCTCCAGGAGCTCAGGATGAGGTTCGATCATCTCGCTCATATTGAAGTAGGAATCTCTCAGGTGGAGCTCCAGCGTGCCTTCCCCGTATCTGCGGTTGATCTCGCGCGCGGCCTCACGCATCTTATTCTTGCGTTCTTCGAAGATGGCGCGGGAGTGGTCGCGAATGATATAGCTCAGAGAAGCGTGGGCGACATCGCCCTTCATATCGGTCAGGTGATAGAAGCCCTCGTAGCCGCAGGTATCTCTGGGCGTCTGACCGGCAGGAAGCAGGGAATTGAACTCCATGGCGACTAATCCGGCATTGACCATCTTGCCCTTGGCTTCCCCGGGATGAATCAGGCTGCCGCGGACTTCCACGAAGGCGGATGCGCCGTTGAAGTTCTCATACTGAAGCTCGGACATCAGGCCGCCATCCACCGTATAGGCAAGGTCGGCTCCGAAGTCGGCAACATCGAATTCTGTAGGACCATTGCCGATCTCCTCATCCGGGGTGAATCCGATACAGATCTCCCCGTGGGGAATCTCCGGATGCTGCAGGAGATATTCTGCCGCGCACAGGATGGCGGTCACGCCGGCTTTATCATCTCCTCCAAGAAGTGTGGTGCCATCGGTGACGAACAGGTCCTTGCCGATGGCTGCAGAGAGGACTTCATAGGAAGCCGGACTCATGGACATACCGAGTGCCTCGTTGAGGATGATCTCTCCTCCATCATAATTGCGGATGATGCGAGGATGGACGTTCTTGCCGCTGGCATCGGGAGATGTATCCATGTGAGCAATGAAGCCGATGGCGGGGGCCTTCTTCTGAATATTCGAGGGAATCTTGCCGAAGACATAGGCATGGGAAGATACATGGACCTGATCGATGCCCAGACCCTTCATATCCTGCTCCAGCACTCGTGCCAGATCCCACTGGCAGGGGGTGCTGGGAATCGTCTCAGAAGTCAGTTCTGAAGAAGTCGTATGAATGGTGACATAGCGAAGAAAGCGTTCGGTTAAGTTCATAGGTAGATCCTCCAAGAAAGGCCGTGACCGGGAACCCCGAGCACGGCCTGTAGTTGTCAAATGATTTACTTGGTATTCTTTTTGGCGGTGGGTTTCTTCCTGGGAGCTCTTTTCTTCGGTTCTGCCTTCTTCACGGGACGGAAGACACAGGCGGTACGGGAAGGAAGGTACAGCTTCAGCCAGTTGCCGTTCATGCCGGGAACAAAGGCAGAGTAGGACATATGAGCGATACGGTCATAGCCGCCGAACGCTGCATCATCCGAGGAGAGCACAAGCTCATAGTCGGTTCCCTGAGTGACGCTGATCACATAGTCACGGAAGGACTTGGTCGGATGGAAATTGAAGACGAAGAGGAGCCCGTTCCTCTCGAAGGCCAGCAGCATGTCGGAATTGTGGACCAGATTCAGATGAGGCATGGTCTCATCGAAGATATGACCTTCCTTGGCGAGAGCGACCATCGCACGGTCAAAGTTATTCAGATACTCGTACTTCAGGAAGCTGTTATCGACCAGACTCCACTGTCTGCGGCAGTACTGGAAGCTCCAGTCGTTGCCTTCTCTGGGGAAGTCGATCCACTCGGGATGACCGAACTCATTGCCCATGAAGTTCAGGTAAGCATCTCCGCCGCCTGCCAGAGTCAGCAGACGGATCAGCTTATGGAGGGCTGTTGCCCGGTCAATGGTGAAGGTGTGACAGGCCTTGTCCATATCCGTGTACATAGCAGCATCTGCCAGGCGGAACATCATCGTCTTATCGCCAACCAGCGCCTGATCGTGACTCTCCACATAGCCGACTGTCTTCTCGCCGGGGCGGCGGAGACACATGGATCCCCAGATCTGATCCAGCTTCCAGTTATTGTCGGTCTGAGTCTTCAGGAGCTTGATCCACATATCGGGAAGCCCCATGCCCAGACGATAGTCAAAGCCGATGCCGCCCTCCTCGATCGGGAGGCACATGCCGGGCATACCGGACATATCCTCTGCAATTGTGATGGCACTGGGATTCACCTGACGAATCAGCTGGTTGGCCAGCTGCAGGTAGGTGATGGCTTCAGTATCGGTATTCAGAGAGAAGTACTTCTTATCATTGTCGAAGTCAACACCAAGACCATGGTTCTGATAAAGCATGGAAGTGACGCCATCGAAGCGGAAGCCGTCGAAGTGGTATTCTTCCATCCAGAACTTCAGGTTGGAGAGCAGGAAGTGCAGGACCTCAGTCTTCCCATAGTTGAAGAGCTTGGTACCCCAGGCCGGGTGATCCCCTCGCGCACCTTCGTGGAAGAACTGGGTAACGGTACCATCGAATTCATTGATACCCTCTGCGGTATTCTTTACTGCATGAGAATGTACCAGGTCCAGAAGAACACGGATGCCCATCTTGTGCGCAGTATTCACCAGGTACTTCAGATCTTCGGGCTTGCCGAACCAGGAGGAAGCCGCAAAGAAGTTGGAGACCTGATAGCCGAAGGAACCATAGTAAGGATGTTCCATGATGGCCATCAGCTGAATGGTATTATAGCCGGCTGCCTTGACGCGGGGGAGGGTCAGGTCGGCAAACTCCCGGTAGGTACCGACACGGGGGTCTTCCTGTGCCATTCCTACGTGGGATTCGTAGATCATGAGGGGCATCTCCCCCTTGAATCTCTTGTCAGCCCAGCGGAACTTTTTGCCTTCATCGACGACTTCGGCATACCACTGAATCGTCTTGGGATCCTGTACGACTCTGCGGGCGAAGAGCGGGAGATGATCTGTGCATATACCATTGTGTTTTACTACTGTCTTAATCTTACATCCGGCCCAGAGGGCTTTTTGACCGGGCAGGTGAATCTCCCAGGAACCATTGCCAAGAGAAGTCAGAGGATGGGAAGTGCGATTCCAGCCATTGAACTCGCCCATCAGGTAGAGGGCTTCAGCTGCAGGTGCCCACTCGCGGTAGACCCAGCCGCTCTCTGTGCGGTGGATGCCATAGTACTGATGTGCATTCGCAAAATCTAAAAGATTGCCTTCATCGCCGAGAATCTGCCTGGTGACCCTGGCGAGATTTGCCATGCGAAGATCGATATCGCCGGCATAGGGGGCCAGCTGGGGGTTGTATTCCAAAATCTTATACATAGGTAATCTCCTGTCAGAAAGTTGGTGTTTCTTCCTATATATAAAGAAATCGATATAGGAATGATTTGTCGTGTTATTTCAGCGTTTTGACACCGATTCACTGTAATTTTAGCAGAATCATGTATAAAAAACAAGGATGGCCTGCATAGATTCTGACATCAGATCCTGGGATGAGATGGAATATGTGAAGGGAAAGCACGAAGGAAAAGAAGAACTTCGAATTAAAAAATATGCTTTTTGATAGGAATACTTGCAGCTCATGAGATAATTAGTATTTGACACGGAAATATACCCTCTGATATGCTAAAATTCCTATATATTATGAGAAGAGGGGAATTTACTATGCAAAAGAAAGAAAGAGACACCTGGGGAAGCAGCTTCGGCTTCATGATGGCTGCCATAGGATCTGCAGTGGGACTCGGCAATATCTGGGGCTTCCCGCATAAGATGGGTAAGTCCGGCGGCTTTGTCTTCCTGCTGGTCTACATTATACTGGCTGTATTCGTTGGTTATGCGCTGATGTGTTCTGAGCTTGCCGTTGGCCGTAAGACCCAGTCCGGTCCTGTACATGCCTATAAGGCTCTGTCGAAGAAGTTCGGCTGGATCGGTTGGCTTGCGGTTTTGGCTCCTTACATGATCCTGTCCTTCTACACGGTACTCGGCGGCTACTGTGCCCAGTATCTGGCACTGAATCTGACGGAGCTGTCCTTCGGTCTGCAGAAGACCTACAGTATCACACTGACCGGCGGAGAGACCTTTGTGGCTATGCTGACGAATCCATTCGGAAGTGCAGCCTTCACTCTGCTCTTCATTCTGGTCTGCTATCTGATCAACAAGAGCAATGTATCTGAAGGTATCGAGAAGTTCAACAAGATCGGTATGCCCTGCCTTGCTATTATGCTGGTCATCATTATCATTCGTTCCGTCACCCTTCCCTATGCAGAGGAGGGACTGAAGTTCATGTTCCTTCCCGGCTACGCTGTGAAGGCAGGATTCATCTCGGAGTCCCCTTCCCTGATCAGTGTACTGGCTACGGCCGGCGGTCAGATGTTCTTCTCCCTGTCCGTTGCTATGGGTATCAATGTAACTTACGGTTCTTATCTTCCCAAGACGGAGAATCTGAAGAAGAGTGCCTTCGTCATCGTTGCTGCAGATACCGTTGTGGCTTTGCTTGCCGGTATTGCGGTGATTCCCGCAGCTGTTGCGAATGGTATCGCGAACGGCACCCCTGTCAGCGAGATTGCTCTGGGAGGTCCTAAGCTTCTCTTCGTTACCCTACAGGATGTGTTCGCACAGATGGGTACCTTCGGTCCTCTCTTCGGTGTGATCTTCTACGCCCTGGTTCTGATTGCTGCCGTATCCTCTGCCATTGCACTGCAGGAAGTAATCGCCACCTTCCTGATCGATAATGCAGAGAGCAAGGGTAAGAGCGTCAACAGAGCAAAAGTGTCTCTGGGTGTCAGCATTGCCGTTGCCGTGGAAGCTCTCTTTGTCGCTGTCGATGGTCTGGGTGCATCCGGCATCTTCACTTTCTGGGGAACCGATGCCTGGAATGACTGCCTGCTCGACTTCATGGACTGCTGGTCGGAGGGCATTTCCCTGCCTCTTGGAGCCTTGCTGATGGCTCTGCTTGTCGGTTGGGAACTGAAGGTAAAGCCGGTGCAGGACGAGCTCGAGATCGGCTCGGAACATAGTGACGCCTTCAATAAGTTCTATTCCTTCTGTATTCGCTTCAGTACGCCCATCGCCATGGCATTCATATTCTCGGGATCCGTATCCGGCTTCTTCACGCAGATCAGCCTGTTCGGTATGGACTCTACGACCCTTGGCTATATTCTGGGTGTGATCGTTCTGATCGTGGGATTCGTCGTGGCGAATTCCGGATCTTCGAAGACGACAAAGTGAATTTAGGTCTCTATAAGGAAGACTGCGGCATGACCTGCCGCGGTCTTTTCCTCTTCTGCATGACAAGGATGGCAATCTCTGATAGAATAGAGAGCGACTATGTGAGGATTCCGCTCACAGCTGCGCAGACGAAGGATGCAGTTAAGAATATGACTTAGGAGATGCAAATATGAGTGAACAGAATGTCAGCGTAAGAGTAGAACTGGGACAGTATAGAGGACTTTCCGCCCGCAGGCCTCAGATTAAGGTGGAGGAGTATGAGATTGAATCTCAGCTGGAAGATCTGGCAGAGAGCAAATGCTCAACCCGCATGGTGACGGATCGCCCGGTTGCTGAGGGCGATATGGCGGTGATTGACTTCGAAGGCTTCCGGGAAGGCGTTCCCTTCGAAGGCGGCAAGGGAGAGAACTACCCTCTGCGTATCGGATCTCACAGCTTTATCGATACTTTTGAGGAACAGCTGATCGGAGCTGAAGTGGGAAGCCGTGTGGAAGTCCATGTAACATTCCCCGAGAACTATGGTGCTTCGGAGCTTGCCGGTCAGCCTGCCCTGTTCCTGGTAGATATCAAGGGGATTGAAGTGAAGGAGACCCCCGAATTCACGGATGCCTATATTCAGGCAGAGTTTGGCTGTGAGAATATGGAAGCTCTTCGCCAGAGAATCGGCAGACAGATCATGGACCGCAAGCAGGTAACCTTTGAGGATGCGCGCAGACAGACGCTGCTGATGAAGGCTGTGGAGAATGCTGTCGTAGAACTGCCCGAGGAACTGCTTCAGGATGCCATCGCTCAGACCATGCAGGGAATCGAGATGAATCTGCAGCAGCAGGGAATCACCCTGCAGCAGTATATGCAGATGACCGGCATGACGACAGAACAGCTGATGGCACAGGTGCGCCCGCAGGCAGAGCAGGAGTCCAAGACCCGCCTGGTACTGGAAGCGATTGCCAGAGACGAGCAGTTTGAGGTGACAGAGGAAGAGATTCAGGAACAGCTGATGCGATTCGCACAGGCCTACAACATGACGATGGAGAAGGTGAAGGAGCTTCTGAACGAAGAATCCATGGAACTTGTGAAGGGAGATCTTCGCGTCAATAAGGCTGTGCAGCTGATTGTAGATACTTCGGTGGAAGAATAAGGATATATCAAGGGAGCAAAGGCTGAAAAAGGGCGCAAGAAGCCCCTTATGGTGAATGCGCACTGTTTTTCAGCCTTTAGTGCCCTGCAAGCATGGAGCTAGAGGCAAGGTCTCCAGCATGCAGTTTTTTATAATAAACTTCAAAAAAGTTGTTGACAAAGGCCGGGAAGGGTGGTAATATACACATCGTTGCGGCTGAGAACAGCAAGAAGCCTTCTTCGAAAGAGCGTGCGGTGATCACGGGCAACAAAAAAGTTTAAAAAAGTTGTTGACAAGGAAACAGCAAAGTGGTAAGATGAACGAGCTGTCGCTGAGAAGACAACACAGAACCTTGACAAATAAACAGTATATTC
>R17__coassemble_542_pt1 | contig 16772 bp, 14 predicted proteins | sample R17__metabat2_low_PE_029 | metagenome-assembled genome bin R17
AGCCCCACAGCGCCTAAACGAAAATCAAGTGAACGCCGTCACGCCGCCGTCACCGCGGCTGGAACTTAGCGCGCCGCCGTCACGGCCGCCGAAAACGCTACGGGCGCTTGCCGATCGTCACTGAAACTTTCTGCGAATCAGCGAAGAAATCGTTGCCTTTGTCGTCTACCACGATGAAGGCCGGGAAGTCTTCAACTTCTTCCACCAGCGGTTGCTCCAGACCCGCACATACGGGAACCTGTCCTTCCTTGCCGCACAGCTTCACCAGACGCAGAGCATTCTCCGCACCCTGGGCCGCAGTCACATTGCCGACACCGGTCGTGATACCAACCACCTCCACATCGGGGCGGTTCAGTGCGAACATGATCGCCAGAGAATCATCAACTCCGGGATCACAGTCAATCAGCATCTTTATCATCATTCTACCTCCGTCAGATGATCACGATATTGCGGAAGCCATTGGCCTCGGCGATCGCCTTCATCTCTTCCATCTCCGCCTTGACGGGAGATCGTAATTCTTCCTTATAGGGAGAGCGCACACCGAAGCTTCGATAGGCGATCAGCTTATAGCGGATCTGCTTCTCCGCAAGATAAGGCGCCAGCGACTTCGTGATCCGGTCTACGGTCTCTTCATTCGGCAGCAGACCCGGCACGATAACCGTACGGATCTCCTCCAGCTTGCCGGCTTCCGCAAGACGCAGAGCATTGGCAAGAACTCTCCCACTGCCCATCCCGGTCAGATTCCGGTGAGCCGCATCATCCCAGGCCTTCACATCCAGCATGACGCCATCGCAGACTTCCATCAGTTCCGGATCCGCCATATAGTCATAGCTTCCGTTGCTGTCCATCAGAGTCCCCTTGCGCTTCGCCTTCGCCAGCCGGAAGAGTTCCACAAGGAAGTCTCTTCGCAGGGAACACTCTCCGCCGGACACTGTGATGCCGCGCACAAAGGGCAGATCGACGGCAATCTCTGCCATGACCTCCTCCGGCGTCATCTCCCGCGTCCTCGGAGAAGACAGGTAAGGACAGACATGGATGCAGGTATCGCACTGACAGCACTTGCTCTCGTCCCCGACCACATGCCCCCCAAGGACCGTGAGCGCACCGGCCGGACAGGCCCCGGCGCAGGTCCCGCAGTTCCTGCACAGCGAGATCGTCTCCGGATTGTGACAGTACTTACAGGTATAGTTGCAGCCTTGCAGGAAGATGGCTGCCCGGTTGCCGGGTCCATCCACCACACTGCTGTGGATAATCTTATTGACAATTGCCTTCACAGGATCTCACCTTCTTCAACCGCGAAGCTTACTCCAGACTTCTCACCTTGCGGTCCAGCACATGGCTGTTCTTCACCTCACCCAGGCCCCAGGTCGCATTGGCCTGTGCCACGGCAATGCCGGCATCCAGCTTCTCGATATCGGACTTCTTCACCAGATAGCCCGTGATACGGATCACATCGCTATCGGTGGAATAGGTCGAGAAGTAACGCATCCCGGAGGCGAATCCGCCCTTGATCATATCAAGGACCGCATCGGGATTGCGCTTCGCCGTCTCATCGAAGGGGAAGATATCACCGCAGCCCGACTCGAAGTAGGGGTGGAACTTGCCGGCATGCACCAGATGCTCATGCAGCGGAATCTCACTGCCGATAGCGATACGGCAGCCGGGGCTGATATCATAGTCCTCGGAAATGCCCACCTGCGCGTGGAGGCTGAAGTGATGGCCGGTGCAGTCACAGTACTTGCTCTCGAAGGATGCCACACATTCCTTCATCTTATCCATGATGCGGACCGCCATGGCATCGGCCTCTGCCGAATGACCATAGGTGCCGGTCTTGCCTTCCTTGGCCATCAGGGTATTCACACACTCATTCATGCCGACCATGCCGAACATGCCGGTGAAGCGTTCCAGATGAACGAAGCCCTCAGTCACCAGGAAGTTGGAGCGGAAGAAACAGGTCTCCTCCACCAGGAAGTGAATCTTCTGCTCGATATATTCACAGAGAAGTCCTACTGCGTGAGGCAGCAGGTCATTGATCAGGTGGTCACTGTCCTTCGCACGCTCTGCCAGATGGGCCAGCACGATGCGGGACAGAGTGAAGGAGCCGCCGCCAACCGGCAGACAGTTATAGCAGCTTGCGATACCATAGGGAGTCTCATACATATCCTTGTAGACCTGATGATTCGCAAAGCTCGGCTTCGCGCATACCAGAGCGCACGACACACAGGCCTCCGCAAAGTCGTCCGGAGTGATCTCCGGATCATAGAGCAAGGTGATGGAAGGCATGGCATTCTCCAGTTCCTTCTGAATCTCCACGATCATGCGTCCGGCCCTTGTCGCTTCCGGTCCCAGATTCATATGACAGTAGGAATCCGGAATCGTGCGGTCGATGAAGATCAGGAAATTGCGGATCAGATGGTAGGCCTCCTCCTCGTCTTCGATGAAGGGCTCCAGCATCTGATCCACAGAACCCAGATAGACCGGGTAGTGGGTAACCGAAGGGATATGGCGATACATGATCATCAGGTTCATGATGGCATCGTTCAGGTTCTTCGCAGGGGCAAGGCGCAGGAACTTACATCCCTCATCCAACAGCTTCTGATAATCCGGCAGGATATAGCGGGGATGATAGGTCGCATTGCCCTCAGACATGATGCAAAGAACACCCGCCTCTACCAGCTCGCGAAACTCTGCCTTCGTCGGGAAGAACTCCACATGATTAAAGGGAACCGAGGACAGCGCATAGGCCATCTGCTCGTCCGTCATCGCAGTGTTGTTGATGATGTCCATCACATCCTGCTTCATATCGCCAATATGCAGCATAAGAATGCCTCCTTATTACGTCACAGAAGCACAAAAAAGACGGTACATCTCCGGAGGACCGAAGGGCCATATCTTTTTCACAGTGTATCTATATAATCCCGGGAATTGTTACATTCCCCCTACTATTTTCTACCTTTTTATGATACCATAAGTATCGGTATCAAAAAATGACACATGTCAGTTTTTCCATCAAGTTTTGACATATTTTCTGCATATTTATCGCAGATTCCTTCTCCACTTTCACGCAGGGAGGTTCCTATGCCGCATTCATCCGAAGAATCACTCATTGCCTTTCTCCACTCGCTGGATCGGATTCCGGAGGAAGTCCCCGAAGCGGGAACATTCCCCCCGGGCTACCTGATCTCCCTTCCTGTCGGCCGGGAATTCATCACCCGAGGCATGCCCGCCCGCTATGTCCACATTCTGCTGGAGGGCACCTGCGGAATCGAGAAGCACAGCGATGCCGGTATGGAGCTTACGGATATCAAGCGGGTACCCATTCAGTACTTCGGTCTCTTCGAGGCAGTCAGCGGACTGGATACCCATACCGCAACTCTGCGGACCATGACCCCCTGCAAGATCCTGCGGATCCCTTCCGCGCACTATCTGCGGCTGATTCGCCGGGACAGTGCTCTCATGTGGCTCGCTCTCCTCTGGCTCGCCAACTTTACGAAGGAGATGCTCGCCCGCGATGACGAACTGCTTCTGAATGACAGCCGCCGCAATATCCTCCTCTGGATCTATCGATACGGGGCGGAGAATGGCTTCCCTGCGCGGCTGCCGATCCGCAAGGAGGAACTCGCCCATGAGCTCAACCTCAACCTGCGCACCCTCTACCGCAAGCTGGATGAGCTCTATGCCGAGGATCTTCTGGGCAGAGACCGCGGCAAGATCGCCATCTCTCCGGAACAGTATCAGAGGATCGCACGGGAGATTGAGCATTTGTAATAATACATGGATACGACTGTTCATTAATATATGAAGAAAGGCTGTCTGCAGAGTTCCCTTCACCGGAATTCTCCTTGACAGCCTTTCTTCTTAATTTTGACCGTAGTAAGCGCCGGCGCCATGCTTGCGGTAGAAGTGCTTCTCCTTGATGCAGTCAGGTGCGGGCTCTACCTGGGGATTGATCATCTCCGTATGGCGGGCCATCTTCGCGACTTCTTCCAGAACGACCGCATTGTGTACCGCCTCTGCCGCATCCTTTCCCCAGGTGAAGGGACCATGGTTCCTGCACAGGACCGCGGGCGTGTAGGCAGGCTGAATTCCTCTGCTCTCGAAGGTCTCGATGATGACCAGACCGGTATTCTTCTCATAGGCTTCACCGATCTCCTCCGGGGTTAGATTTCTCGTGCAGGGGATCGGTCCCAGGAAGTAGTCGGCATGGGTCGTACCGTAGAGGGGAATATCGCGGCCGGCCTGCGCCCAGGAAGTCGCCTCTGGGGAATGCGTATGAACGATACCGCCGATCTCCGGATACTTCTTATAGAGCTCGAGATGGGTCGCCGTATCCGAAGAGGGCTTATAGCGCCCCTCGATCTTATTCCCCTTCAGGTCCATCACCACCATATCTTCCGGCGCCAGCTTCTCATAGTCCACACCGCTTGGCTTGATGACGAAGCAACCGCTCTCCCGGTCAATTCCGCTCACATTCCCCCAGGTATAGGTAATCAGCCCCCTGCGCGGCAGTTCCATATTGGCTTCATATACTTTCCGCTTCAAGTCTTCCAGCATCTGTTCGCCCTCCTTCGCATATCATCCCACCTATCATACAACCTCCCGCAAGGACGCTGCAAGGGGGAACCTCGACTTCCTCGCTCATTTATGATATGCTTTTATGGAATCCGATTTTTGTTCTTTACATGTTCGGATTCCATGTTCCCACTGTGACAAACCGGAGTTACCCTCCCGCATGAGGTGCCTGCATGACCCTTTACCATGATTATGATATCGTTCTCTACCTTTTGATCTATGCCTTCCTCGGCTGGTGCATCGAGACCCTGGTGATCTTCGCCAGGGACGGCAAGCTGAAGAACCGCGGTCTGCTGCATCAACCGCTGATTCTGACTTACGGCTTCGATATGGTCTTCCTGATTCTCGGCAGCGGCGTATCGCAGACTTACATGGTGATTCAGTTCCTACTGAATATCTTTCGCGTGACGATCATACGCAGTCTGGGCAGCTTTCTTGCCGGGCGTGCCGCAGGCTCTTCCCTAAGGGTGCGCAGAGAACGGCCGACCTTCCGCCAAGAATGCCAACGCTGGCTGCTCGATGTGGTGGTCGCTGCAGTGACATTCGCAGCCTTCAAGGTGCTGCACCCCTTCGTGTTCGCGCTGGTGTCGATGCTTCCTGCACTGATCCTCAAGATCATATGCCTGGTCTGGAGCATCCTTGTACTGGCCGATTATGTTCTGGTTCGCTTCATCTCACATCTGGCGCGCCGGCTCAATGCCCTGCGCCGCAAGCTGGAGCTTAGCAGCACCGGCGAGTCCGATGCGGACTTCGAGACCCGCTGGCAGGTACACATGAAGGAGAACAAGCTGACGCTTGGCTATCGGTTGGCCTACCACTTCCAGCGCCGACTGATGAATGCCTATCCCCAGCTGGAGCGCAAGTATACGGAAGAGTATGAGGGAGTAGAATCCGCCGATGCCGCAGCGATCCATCAGGGCATCGTCTTCGCAGAGGGAATCTGCCTCAGGAAGCTGGTGTGGGTATGCCTGATTACAGCGCTGCTCGGCGACCTGATTGAGACCGTCTACTGCCGTCTGCTTGGCGGCGTATGGATGCGCAGATCCGGTGTGGTCTTCGGTCCCTTCAGTCTGGTGTGGGGGATCGGCGCCGTCCTTCTGACCGTCATCCTCTATCGCCTGATAGAAAAAGGGCGGCTGCGGGTCTTCCTGGGCGGCTTCTTCCTGGGAGGTACCTATGAGTACATGGCGAGCGTCGTCCTGGAGGTCATCTTCCACACGAAGTTCTGGGACTACACAGATATGCCGCTCAATATCGGCGGCCGCACGAACATCCCCTACATGGTTGGCTGGGGACTGCTGGCTCTCCTCTGGGTCTGCGTCTGCTATCCGATTATGAGCCGCTTCATCGAGAAGTTCCCGCCTATTGCCGGTACCATCGCCACCTGGGCTGTCCTGATCGTCATGTGCCTGGACCTTGCGGTCACCGGATTGGTGATGATCCGATATAACGCACGCAAGATCTACCCGGAGGCACAGACTACGATCGATCAGTACATCGATGACTACTATACTGACGAAGAAGTCGAGGAGATGTGGCCGAATCTGGTAGCATCGTAACACGCAGAGCCATGCGCAATAATTGCGCATGGCTCTGTCTCTTGTTCATAATATTTCTTCTTGCCCGATCATCCGCATCATCTTCGGCGGAATCATCTTCGATAGAGCAGGGGACGAGAGATCCTGCGGTTGAAGAAGTCGATCAGAGGTCCCATGAAGAAGGCCGTGATGATCGTACCGATGCCGATGATTCCACTCAGCCGGAAGCCCATCAGTGTGAATCCGATGGCAACGCAGAGAAGGTCGGTACAGATACGGATCAGCTTGAAGGGGAACTTCGTCTTCTTGTCGAGAAACAGCGCCCACACATCATAGGTCGATACCCCCATATCAGAGGTAAAGTAAAGGGAACTTGAGATGCAGAGGATCGGAATCGCAAGGATCAACAGCATCAGACGGGTACCCAGACCTGCATCGGGGAAGAGATGCAGCCACAGACTCTCGGAGAAGTCCACCACGTAACCCAGCAGGAAAAGGTTGATCAGGGTACCCAGACCGATATAATGGCGGTCAGCCAGGAACATGGCAATCAGCAGAACAATGTTGATGCACATATATAGGGTGCCGAAGGAGATCGGAATCACATGATTGATTCCATTACAGAGCACCTGGAAGGGGTCCACACCGAGGGTGGAGGCCTTGAAGATACCGACAGCGAATCCGCAGATCAGGACACCGGCAATGGTCATGATGACGCGGCGAAGGAAGAGGGTACGAGCAGAGATATCAGAGGTCGTAGGATTCATGATTTGCATACTTCCTTTTATTTTTCTATGGTTCATACGCAGGAACCATCCACGTATTCTATCTTTCCACGGCGAATTTATCAAGTCCATTTTCATTCACTTGTCACTTCGGGAACTCGGATTCGTTTATCCCGATTGAAATGAATAGAGGCTGCCGTCACCGGCAGCCTCAAGAGGTATAAGGTAAAAGGGAGTTATATAACCATTGTTCTACCGTATCTTTGTCGATCAAGGGACCAGATTGACAGCGATCTGCATCGACTCCGAATACGGATATTCAATAGCTTAGTACTCACAATTCTTGTAGTACTCGTCGTACATTGCCATCAGGTTATCATAGGGAACATCGGGCTGGATGTTATGTACCTGACAGAACACATAGCCGCCGCCCTGCTTGAAGATGTTGATATTCTCGCGAACCATCTTACGAACATCCTCCGGCGTTCCATTGTTCAGGGTATACTGGGTGTCTACACCGCCGCCCCAGAAAGTGATCTTATCACCGAACTCTTCCTTCAATTCCCTGGGAACCATTCCCTTTGCAGTGATCTGTACGGGATTGATCGCGTCGATACCGATCTCAATCAGATCGGGGATCAGGGGACGGATCGCACCGCAGGAATGCAGCACTACCTTCTTATGCCAGTTATCCTTAATGTAGGATACCAGCTCGGCCTCATAAGGCTTAATCATCTCACGGAATACGGTAGGAGAGCAGAGCAGGCTGTTCTGGGTACCCAGGTCATCTGCGATCTTCACGATATCGATGCGATCGCCCAGAGGATCCATGATATACTTGATCAGCTTCTTGTAGTAAGCAAGCAGCTTCTCCAGCAGTGCCTCACACAGACCGGAATCATCTACCAGATCCATGTAGAAGTTCTGGTTTCTTCTCAGCCAGGAAGGCATACCGAACATCGGCTCCTCCAGACCTTCCAGGATGCAGCACTTATCTGCGTTCGCATCCAGTCTCTCACTCAGACCTTCCAGCATGTAGGGCGTGGGATCCGGCAGCTCGTACTTATCAAGATCCTCGGGTTCCTCACAATCCTCCAGCGGATGATTGATTCTGTTATAATAGTAGCCGTCCGGATTGATCTTGTAGCCGATTCCCCACATATCAGTGAAGGTACCATCGCCATTGTCGACCCAGGGTCTGGTCTCGTTGATATAGATGGAGCAGGTATCTACACCGAAGTGGTCTACGATACTCTGATCCGGAACTACGATGCCCTGGCTTCTTGCCTTGATCATGGAGCCATGATCCTCAAGACCAAGTCTCTGCTTCACTTCTTTCTCAATCAGTTCATGCATACATGTATTATTGAATCCGCCGATATCTAACGGAACACGATCTGCCTCCTGATGATTCAGCGCCATCATTACTCTCTCTTTGGATGTCATAGCCATAGCTCTATCTCCTTTTCTTGTATATCGTCAAATGCTCAAACCTTGAACTATCTTGCCTTTGCCTTGCGGTTCTGCTGTACACTGTCGAATACTACTGCGAGCAGCAGGATCAAGCCCTTGATTACCAACTGTACGTAGGTATCCACATGCAGCTGAATCATACCATTGTTCAGAACTGCGATGATGATCGCACCGATCACAGCCTGGAATACCTGGCCCTTACCACCACTCATGGACACACCACCAAGTACGCAGGCGGTAATTACATCGAATTCAAATCCATCACCGGAGTTGGGGGATGCGGTTGCCAGACGACCCATCATGATGATGCCGGCTACGAATGCGAAGAATGCACTCATCATGTAGGTTGCGATCTTTACCATATCCGCATTGATACCGGTCAGCTTTGCAGCCTCCTCATTGCTTCCTACTGCATAGAAGTATCTGCCCAGATAGATCTTTCTGGTGAAGAATGCGGTGATAGCTACCAGTACGATCATGATCCATACGGGGAATGCGATACCAAGCAGCTTGCCTTGGCCAATGGTACGGATCACAGGGGGCAGGTCGTAGATGGCCTTACCGGAAGTAATCAGATAGCTGAAGCCCTTCAGACCATTCATGAATGCCATGGTTACAATGAAGGGAGGAACCTTCACCTTTGCTACCAGCACACCCTGCACTGCACCGATGATCAGTGCGAATACCAGCGTTGCGATCAGAGACATCACAACGCCCATCTGCATGCTGGTCATACAGAATGCACTCAGCATACCAACTGCCGAAGCCATGAAGCCAACCGACAGGTCGATACCGCCGGTGATCAGGACGAACATCATACCCAGACTGCAGACACATACGCTTGCTACCTGCTGCAGGATCGTGGACATGTTGGAAATTGTCAGGAACTTGCTGCTGGTGATTCCGAAGAAAGCGATTACTACGATCAGAACACCAATAATACCGAAATCTTTAATATTTATCTTCTTCATATGCTTATGCCTCCGCTCCCATATACTCCGATGCATACTTCAGAACTAACTCTGCGTCAAATTGCTCCTTAGATAATACTCCACTCAGACGGCCTTCACAAAATACTGCGATCCGATCCGACATACCCAACAGCTCCTCCATATCCGAGGAGATCATGATGATCGACTTGCCCTGGGCAGCCAGCTCATTGATCAGATCATATACCTCTCGCTTCGCGCCGACATCAATACCTCTGGTGGGCTCATCGATGATAACGATCTCCGGCTCGGTTGCCAGACCCTTGGCCAGAACCACCTTCTGCTGATTACCGCCGCTCAGGTTCTTGACCTTCTGCTCGGGGGACGGTGTCTTGACACTCATAGCCTTGATATACTTATCAACCAGTTCCTTCTCTTTCTTCTTATTGATGATCAGAGAATCGGAGATCTTGGCCAGTACAGCCAGCACCGTATTCTCACGGATACTCATATCCAGGATGATACCCTGACCCTTACGATCTTCCGGCATCAGTACGATGCCCTTCTTCATCGCATCTCTGGGACTCTTGATCGTAACTTCCTGACCACTCATGAGGATCTGACCTGCCTCAACCTTCTTAACACCGAAGAGAAGCTCTGCCATCTCTGTACGTCCCGCGCCAACCAGGCCGCCCAGACCAAGTACTTCACCCTTATGCAGCTGCAGGCTGATGTTCATATCGCCATTGCCGGTTACATTCTTCGTCTCCAGAACGACAGCATCTCCGATAGGAGAATTTCTCTTGGGATATACCGCACCAATCTCACGACCTACCATCAGGCTCACCAGTTCATCACGGTTGGTGTCTGCGGTATACAGCGTCTTGATATGCTGCCCATCTCTCAGTACCGTGATACGGTCCGACATCTCGAAGATCTCATCCAGTCTGTGAGAGATATATACCATGGTGATTCCCTTTGCCTTCGCCTTACGCATGAAGCGGAAGAGGATCTCAACTTCCTTATTGGACAGGGAAGCGGTCGGCTCATCCAGGATCAGCACCTTACAGTCTCTGGCTACGGCTCTTGCGATCTCAATCATCTGCTGATAACCGGTCGTCAGTTCACCCACCTTGGTATTGGGGTTCAGCTTAAGTTCAAGTTCGTCCAGGATCTCCTGGGCTCTCTTGTTCATATTTTTCTTGTCCAAAAGGGCACCGTTTCTAGGGAACTCTCCCATGAAGATGTTCTCCGCAATCGTCATATCATTGACCAGTGTCAATTCCTGATAGATTACGGTGATGCCCAGCTCTTTTGCATACTTAGGAGTAATATTAACCAGTTCTTTTCCTTCGAAGAAGATCTGTCCTTCTTCGGGAATATTGATTCCGCTCAGTGTCTTGATTAGCGTAGACTTACCCGCGCCGTTCTCTCCAACGATTGCATGGATCTCACCTTTCTCCAATTCGAGATTCACATCGCTCAGCGCTTTTACACCGGGGAAGACTTTCGAAACATGTTTAAACTCGATGATTGCTGCCATTTCTTCTCCCTTCTCCACTTTCTTCTATAAGTATCGGGAGCCCGGAGAACCGGGCCCCCGCTCTTTGAGCATTTACCAATCTGCAAATGCTCTTCTCACATACCTATACTCTGTCGCTTTACTCTACGCCGAATGCTTCCATTGCCTCAGCTACGTTCTCGTCGGTGATGTAGAGGTAGTCCAGATCATACTCCTTGCACTCTGCAGAGGCATCGAACTCATCACTCAGGCAGTATGCGGTAGCTTCCAGCCAGAATTCTACCTGTCCCTGAGGAGTGCTCCATGCGCAGATGCCCTTGATGCCCTTGCCTTCGTTCAGATAGGTCAGGGAAGAAGAAGTTGCATCCATGGTGAAACCGGCTACGGTATCCAGATCTACACCCAGATTCTCACAGGCCAGAATAAATCCATAAAGGAAGTCACCGTTGGTAGACATACATACATCGATATCGTCAGCCTGCAGAGCACTCTCAGCCATCGTCTCAGCTTCTACCGTAGTCGTGGGGGATACATCGCTGACTACGTTGATCGCTGCATTGCAGTTATCCGTCAGACCATCCATGAAACCGTTGTTACGCTCGATGCAGTTTTCAAGGAATTCATAGTTCAGATCCATAACGTTCAGTTCGGTCTTCTCCGGCCAGTTCTCATTCAGCCACTCCGCTGCCTTGGTTCCCATGTAATATGCAGAATCATACTCGGGAATCGTTACACAGGCGCTGGCTCCCTCGAATACACCTTCGGTAGAGATTACAGGTACGCCTGCCTCTGTTGCCTTCTCAACAGTAGTGATAATTGCTGATACATCTGCGGGGGAGATGATGATTGCATCATATCCGGACTCGATACAGCTCTCGATCTGCTCTGCCTGCTTGGAAGCGTTGCCGTCGCAGTCGATATTGGTTACTTCCATCCCCTGCTCAGCGCCAAGGGTCTCAGCCAGAGAGATTCTGTTCTGCCAGCTCTCGGAGCCGCCCATAGCGGTCAGCAAAGCTACCTTTTTGGTGCCATCAGTGCTCTCAGCAGCTGCCTGGGTATCAGCGGTAGTCGTCTCTCCGGAAGAACATCCGGTAGCCATCATGCTCAGTGCGAATACCATTGCAAGCGTCATTGCCAACATTCTTTTCTTCATTTTTCTTCTCCTTTTGCTTCTTATTGCCTCTACTTGCTTCTTCAAGCCATCACTTAGCTTGTACCCATAATATACCCGCCCCGCCGATTTCCAACAACTCAGGTTCTTTAGAAAAGGGGGGACGATTTTTAGATGTTAAAAAACATCCAAAAATCATCTCCCCTCAGCTTTTAATTATAAAAATTGCATTAGTCCCAGCCTGATTATCACATATTTATTCTTCGTCAAAGCCAATCCGTCTCTACCCGGGATATAATGCACGATAGATTTCTTCTTCATCCACTGCTCTCCCCTGCATCATATAGAGAATATCACCATCGATCTCCCGAACAGACTCCAACGACATTGTAAGCAAAACTACGATGATGCCGCGCTCTGTCATGCGGTGCATCAGTTTGATCGTCAGCTGCGCTGTTCGGATGTCTACATCATAGAAGGGTCTCTCTACAATCAGTACCTTCGGCGCATTCATATAGATCTTCAGGAATACCAGCCGCTGTCTCTCCTCTATCGTCAATTCCGCAGGCCGAAGATTCGAGATATCCCTCCCGAATTCCCTGTAGATAAAGTCATCGACACTTTGAACATGACTGCTTCTCAGGAGCAGTTCCTCTGTCTTGACAGCAACATCCAGCAGAATATTCTCCCTGACCGTCAGATCCGGTATCAGCATCGTGTCGTAGGCATGCTCCCTGCAGTAACAGATCCTATGCTTTCGCAGCTGCCGCAGACTGTGAATCTGCAGGGGCTTCTCATCCATCTGCATCTGCCCCTGAAGAATCTGCGCTTCCCCCATAAACAGATTGCGCAGACCATGCAGACTTTCACTGTCCATACAATAGATCTTGAAGAGTTCTCCGCGGGTGAGGTACAGATCCAGCTCAGTGATCTGAGAGGTAGAAACATGCTCACAGATAAAGTAATCCTCGGTATCCTCAGCTTCTTCCTCCTCTGAGATCTCCCCCGGGACACCCTTCATCCCTTCTCCTGTCAGGCTCTTCTTAAGAAGAAAGTCAGTACCCACGCTCGCCTCGAATTCGGAAGGTCGAATTTTATCATCAGCGTCATCTTCCCGGTTCGCGTAAAAGCTATAGATTCGATTTCTCCCCATCTCCTCTGTAAGAAAGTATCCATAATTCGTCCGCCCCTTAAGAATCTGTACCTTCGAGGTCCAGTCCAGAACTGCGTCACAAGGTTGATCGATCATACAGAGACATAACTCCGGCCGCCGTCTCTGCATCTCGCATGCCAGACGATGAATCTCCTCCAGTTCTGTACGTTGAAGAATACCGTAGAGACCCACAAGGACCAGCAGCTTCCTTTCCATCATATAGGCGCTTAGCATCTCTACCTGAATTCGCTCCTTGTCCGAAAGTGTATCCGGTCGTTGGTCAGGATTCAGGTTCAGACCAAACTCTTCGATCAGGACCTCGGTTGCCGCCCGGAAGGTCTTCTTGTAATTCCGCTTGCCAAGTCCGGAGAGCATACAGATATTCTCCGAAATCGAGAAGACAGGAATCAGACGAGGTCTCTGACCGATTACCATAACCGAGCGTCTCAGCCAACGGGCAAATTCCATGCCGGACATGCGCTGTCCGCCGACACTGATTCTTCCGCTTGCGATTGGATACTTGCCAAGGAACATCGCCGCGAGGGCATTCTTCGTCTCCTGCTTCTCACACAGAATTCCGTAGACGTCTCCCTCATACAGATAGAGCCCGAAGTGGTCGATATGGTGCCCTTGTCTGAACAACCGAATCTCATTCAATATCAATAGTTCTTTCTTCATATTAATTATCTTCCGGAGCTTCCAGCGGCAGCACCATCTCTACCCGGGTTCCCACTCCCGGCACACTGCTCACTACAAGTCCATATTTCTCACCGAACAGAAGCTTGATCCTTCGGTTAACATTCTGCAGAGCGATTCCGCCCTTCTTCTTATGATCCTCCTCAACAACCAGACCGACGGAGGCACGATACAGCTTCTCATTCAGTTTTTGCAGCTGTTCCTCTGACATACCACGTCCATTGTCATTGACACTGACATGGTAGTGGTCATCAATGATCTCGACCTCGATCAGAATACGGCCGCCTTCCTTCGTTCGCTCGATTCCGTGGAAGATGGCATTCTCAACGATAGGCTGCAGTGATAGCTTCGGACAGTGCATCCGGCGCAGCCGGCTCTCATCGTCCAGGAAGCGGATCTCCAGATCCAGCTTATCCTCAAACCGATACTTCTGAATCAGGAAGTAGGTCTCCACATTATCCAATTCCTCCTGCAAGGTTACGAGATTCCTGGTATTGGTAATCGTATATCGGAAGAAGACGGACAGCGCCTCTGTGATATCCGCAATCTTCTCTGCTCCGATCATCAGTGCATCACTGCGGATTGCCTCCAGTGTATTGTAGAGGAAATGCGGATTGATCTGATTCTGCAGGGCAAGGAATTCGGCCTGTCTGGTCGAAAGCTGAATCACATTCTTTCGCTCAATCAATTCATCCATCCGTCTGACAACACCGCCCATCGCGGGTTCCCAGGTATCCATCTGCTCAAGCATGTCCTGATAGATCTCGCCATCGATGAATCGTTGACAGAATGTGTGGAAGTCTCTCTGCTTCCTGCGGTAAAGTACATAGTGTATCCCCCAGACAAGCAGCTGAAGCAGAAGAAGGCAGAGGATGACCAGCCGCCCCGCCTTCCCGGGCACTGTCCACAAGGACGTCAGGAGAGCGGCAGCGAGCATTTCCACGAACAAGGCGGCCGCAAAGTTCAACAACCATTCTCTCCGTGCCGCAAAACTTAAATTCTTCATGAACTTCCTCTGCTCCTATCAGTGGTAAAGTTTCCTGTATTCCGTAGGTGTAAGATGACTATGCTTCTTAAAGAGTTTGGAGAAGTACTTGACATCGGAATACCCTACCGCATAGGCAATGTCGATTACGGAATCTCCCGATCTGGTCAGGAGGTTCTTCGCGGTCTCCATACGAACATAAGTAACATATTCCATGAAGTTCTGCCCGGAATCCTTCTTGAAGACAGACGACAGGTAAGCAGGATTCAGCCCCACCTCGCGGCTGACCGAATCCAGACTGATATTCTCACCGATGTGATCGTGGATATACTTCTTCGCCAGACGGATTGGACGGGATTCCAGGTCCTTCTGCTGCTTCGCCTGTTTCTGAACGATCAGCGACAGCTCGTCCTCCAACCAGTCAAAGGCATCCTCGAAGGAAGCGTAGATGTCCAGGCCCCGCAGATAAGTCTCAATTGCCGGGCGTTCTGCGTCCTTATAATAGTTCTGCATGCCGAACAGAAAGCTCACGATGATCTCCCGATAGACTACATAAATCGTCTCGGGAATCGGCATTGCCTCCTTCATCCGTTCCTGAATCTCATGAATTCGTGTTCGGACTCCCTCCGCATGCAGCAGTTCCATCTCCAACCGCAGCTGCTTCCTCCAGTCTTCCGTGATCAGATCCGACATTCTCCAGGCGGCTCCGGATACATCCTTAGCAGACAAGATCATATAATCTCTCTTACTGAAGCGGCTAAGCAGCATCCGGCGCAGCTTCTCCAACTTCTCCTTCCCCTGCTGCAGTACATCCGCTCCTTCTTCATATATGATGGCAAGCCTGGCGTTGGGAATCATCTCCCGAATTCCGTTCATCACAGAACCGATCCTTACCATCCGCATCTCAAGCTTATCCAACTGCTCCTGCTGCAGATTAAGCAGACAGATCACTTCATAGTCATGTACCAGACACAGAAAGTCCTCACAGACAGGCTCCAGCCTCTCACGGAAGGTCTTCTGCAGCTTGCTCATTGCAAACTGTTTCTCCTCTCCGCTGATTTCCATGGAATTCGGATACAGATGTCCGAGGATCGTGCAGTAACTGCTCCCTTTGAAGGAACATCCGTATCTGGCCTCAATCTCTGCAATCTCCGAAGTTCGGAAATAGTCAGCCTGAGAAAAGAGCAGATCCTGCAGCAGGTTATTCTTCATCTTCTCCTTCGTCTGAGCAAGCTCCGTCTTCAGTTGAACCTTCTCCTCTCTCTGTTTTGTCTCCGCCCTATGCTTACCGCTGACCTTCTCAAGGACAGTCTCCAGATCCTTCTTGCGGATGGGCTTGAGCAGATAGTCCTGCACCCCCAGCCGGACGGCCTGTCTCGCATATTCAAATTGACCATAGCCGCTGACAATAACGAAGTAAGTCTGAATCCCCGGAATCTGCGTCGTCTTCTCTACCAACTGGATACCATCCAGTCCCGGCATCCGAATATCTGTAATCACCAGATCCGGCTTCTCACGGACAATCATGTCGAAGGCATCCTCTCCATTATATGCCATCCCGATCACTTCCATGTCATACGCTTCCCAATGAACCAGATATCGAATCAACTGACAGACCTTCATCTCATCGTCGGCAATAAGTACCCTCATCATCTTGTTTTCTTCTTCTCCTTACAGTTCTATATCTTCTCAACGTATATTCTTTTTTATCACTCAATTAGAATTATTATAACAGATTTATGACATTTATGTTACTACTGCGATCAAAATATATATGTGGAATATTCATGATTTCTTTTGTGTATGTACAACTCCGGCTGACTGCCGCCTACATGCCGTAGGATTTGCTTCGAATTCCCGCAACATAGAGATTTTTGCCAATTCCTTCTACTGCGAGAAGCGCGGTGTGCGGATGCTGAGCATCCGCGCTGAACTCGAAGCGCAAAAATAGCGCGGAGTCCCCTCCGCGCTATTTTTGTATCTTCCAATTTGACGCAGTCTTCTCACTTCAATGAGCACATCTTTCTTACTTTCTCGCCGCATTCAGTGCGATATATCTTCTTACTTC
>R17__coassemble_545_pt1 | contig 16683 bp, 12 predicted proteins | sample R17__metabat2_low_PE_029 | metagenome-assembled genome bin R17
GCCCGAATAGTGGAGCTGCATCCTACAGAAAGAGGCAGAAGTGTAGGACGCAGAGGCCGGGGATGCGGTATGCATCCTAAGGTAGCTTCCCATCCGTTAGGACGCGGAAGGCAGAATTCTTAGCTGCATCCTACAGAAAGAGGAAGAAGTGTAGGACGCAGAGCCCGGGAATGCGGTATGCATCCTAAGGAAGCTTCCCATCCTGTAGGACGCGAAGCCCGAATAGTGGAGCTGCATCCTACAGAAAGAGGCAGAAGTGTAGGACGCAGAGCCCGGGAATGCGGCATGCATCCTAAGGAAGCTTCCAATTCTACACTCATCATAAAGCAAGAGCCCCACCGGCCATTCGGCCGGTGGGGCTCTGATATATTACTGCATGATTGGTGACCAGTATTCCTGCTGGTAGATATCTGTGAAGCGGTAGCATGCATTGGCTGCATCTGTATCCACATAGACATCACTGATGGTCAGGTCCCCATCTACGACCATCTGGTCGCCCAGATAGTAGCTGTCCTGATATTCGCCATCGTAGGTGTAGTAGTCACAGAGGAAGTCGATGGTATCACCATCCTCAAGCTCAAGCAGACTCTTGCTGATCGTCTGCGTCTGCTCTTCATCATAGACAGGGTCTGCACCAGCGACATATCCGTAGGGATTCTCATCGTTGAAGACCAGGATCAGGTTGACACGCTCTCCGTTCAGCATAGCGGGAACTCGTCCGGTGATCGTATAGGAGTCTCCATCATCTACCGTGTCAGTGTGATAGTAGGCCACGGGTTGGTCGTTGATGGCGATCCAGGTGCCGCTGAAGGAACCAACCAGACCGTCATCATCCGTGAAGTCATAGACATTGTCAAGACCCATGTCGATGTAGCCTTCTCCGTCATCGATGAAGAGATTGAGTTCCAGATCCTGCACCAGACTCCACTGGCTCTCGGGCAGGTACATCGCGGGGGTTCCGTCGGCTGCCACGTTCCAGGTGAGAAGTTCCGCGTCGAACCGGTTGGCCTCCAGATAGGCAGTAGTGCTCTCCACATCCAGGGACTTGCCGAGGAAGGAAGAATTCTCCGAGGTCAGACCGGACACATTCGACAACTGACCACTCAGCAGACCGCTCAGGATCTGGGAGATCATCTCGCTGCTGTCCGCTGTGGTTCCTTCGGAGGTGTAGCTTCCCATCAGCGTAGACAGAGGAGAAGCGGAGCCGCCGGAGATGGCCTGACCGCTGACTTCGATGCTGGCGAACTTCTGGATGCACGCAGAGTAACTGTCGTCCATGCCGATGGCATCGTAGGTAGCTACCGCATTGCTGACCTGGGAAGTCTTCTTATAAGGGAAGTAGACAGACAGACCGTAGGCATTGGTCATGTTGCCGGATGTCTTATTGTACTTAACAGCGCCAAGCAGAGCCTCGGCAAGAGACTTCGCTTCATCTGTTCCCATGTTGTAAGCGAGGTTGATCAGGTCGACCTGATCGATCTTGCTGCTGGATGCGAATTCTCTGGCATTGCTTCTTGCATTCGATACCGTCTGGTAGCTGTCATTCTCAATCAGTTCAAGGGTGGAGGTGGAGAAGGCTGCAAGTTCTGCGGGAACCGTGTTCGCAGCCTCTGCCAGGTCGATGACGGACAGCGTCGTCTTCTGACCAGAGCACTTCTGAGCGCATACCGATACGAAGTCATCGGCGATATTTTTGCCGATCTCGATCGTGGGCATGGAAGTGTTGGCGGACAGCTTGGTCAGCCAGTCGGTGTAGTACCAGCCAACACCGGGTTCGGTCTCCTCCGAGGCGATCAGGTAGTCCGCATAGTTGGTCAGCATCAGTGCGTTCTCCACGGTTGCCATCAGGCAGGCATCAAAGCCAATGAAGTCGAAGGTCATATCGGCGTTTTTCAGCGCCTCATTGATTCCCTTCAGGGTCATAGAACCGGAAGAAGAGAACTTCTCATCGTAGCCATAGCCGGTCAGAGAGCCGCCGCCATGATCCCAGAAGATCAGTTCATTGCGGTTGGCAGGATAGTTCTTCTTGCAGTACTTGATGAAAGAAGTCAGGGTAGACGGAGCAGTCATAGATACATTGCCCATGTCACTCTCGAGCTTCTCCAATCCGCCGCTCACCACCTTGTAGATCTGCGTGGTGGAACTGCTTACGATATTGTTCTTCCAGCTTGTGGCACCGCCGGTGTAGACGATGATATTCACGTTGTCAGACAGGGTGGCGGATGCCATCTCCTGCAGGTCAGAGGTCGCCATGCCGCTGCGGGACTCCAGGTCAGCGCCGCACATGTAGACCATGATGGTCACGGTATCTTCGTTATTGCCGAGGACTTCCGTGTACTTCTCTCGAGAACCTTCCGCTACGGAAGTATCCAGAGCGCCGGTGTTGTTGTCAGCTGTCCAGCCGCTTGATACGCCGGCGGAGGTAAAGCTGCCAAGCAGGGAACTAAGCGATGAGCCGGACGTGCTTGCCGCAGAACTGCTTCCGGAGCCGGAACTCTGTGTCTGGGTATAGCTGCTTTCTGCAGAACTGCTGCCGCCGAGCAGACCGCTCAGGCTTGCGCCGCCGCCTCCCAGAGCAATGACGATAACTGCGATGATGATAGTCAGCGGATTCATCCCACCGCCGGACCTCTTGCCGCCGCCGGAATGTCCGCCGCCTTCGCCGCGTCCGGAATAGCCGCCGCCATTGCCTACGGGACCGGAACCAAGGCCGCTTCCGCGTCTGTTTACACTCTTTCCCTGCCCGGTCACATTGCGCGCGCGGCCTCTGGGTCTGTTATCCATAATATTCCTCCTCTTATGATAAGTGTACACCCAATGGGAAGGATGACTGTACACTTATCTCTTCCTGTAATTCTATAGATGATCTGAGACATCTGGGATAATTATAATAGATGAAGAAATTCGCCACAAGGGGAAGATAAAGAATGTGGTTCTCAGATCGATGCCTAAGGCAGAGGCCGGAAGGGACTGCTGATAGGAGCGTGATTATGCAGGTAAGTATGCTCAATAATGAAATCAAACCGGAATCATGGTATAATAAACTTCAACGGATGGACCTTACAGAGGAGGAGAAGATCATGGGCAGTTCGGATATCATATATGCAGATCCTGCGGGAAATCTGACGGCGATCGTGAGAGGCGGGATGACGGACCCTGCAGAAAGAAGGGACCTGGCAGAGAAGATTCTTGCTTCCGGGAAGGCAGAGCAGGTAGGATTCGAGGTACCTCCGATCATGGGCGGTGACTGTCGCCTGGAGATGATGGGCGGTGAGTTCTGTGGGAATGCAACCCGCGCCTATGGATATCTGTGCACCTCGGAGCGCTACGATGGCGGACGCTATCGCCTGCACGTGGAGATCTCCGGAGCGGAGGAACCGGTTCTGGTACAGGTGAATCTGGATGAGCAGACGGCATTCGCCCGGATGCCGGTTCCGAGAGGCGTTCGTATGATCCGGGTGCGAGATGAGGTCTACCCGGTCGTGCATATGGATGGTATCGATCATATGATCGTAGAGACGGATGTGGCAGCTGAGGAGCGGGGGAACTTCGTACAGGAAGCCTTGAAGGCAATGGGAGCAGGAGAACTCCCTGCTGCCGGTGTCATGTTTGTGTCAGAGGATAAGCTGGTTCCCGCTGTCTATGTTCGGGAGACGGATTCTCTGGTCTGGGAATCTTCCTGTGGTTCAGGAAGCGTTGCCACATGCTGGTATCTGGTGAAGACGCTGACGGAATACGATCGGGAGATATATCCCATGGTCTTCCGGGAACCCGGAGGTGTGCTGCAGGTGGATGCTTATGTTGAGAACGGTGAGATCGTGGATATGATCATGGGCGGCAGCGTGAAGATCTCGGAAGAGTGAAGTAAGAGCAATTCGAGAGGTGAAGACGGGAAAATGCTCTGTCAGGGCTGACTAAGAGAACGGAGCCTGCCCACGAATCACAGCCGGTCAGTGAAGCGTGTGCATTGGCTCGGAGATGAAGTCAGGCACGTAAAAGCGACCGGGTGGTTTGTTATGGAATGCGTGTCCATAATATGCTATAATCCAAGGATAGATGATCTGTGAACGAAATCAGACATGATTGGAAGATAAGGAGTAAGAATGATGAATTACGGTGAAGTATTAGCACAGGCAAGAACCTGTATCGGTAAGTATTGTAAGGCCTGTCCGGAGTGCAACGGACGAGCCTGTAAGAATCAGATTCCCGGTCCCGGCGCCAAGGGCGTAGGCGATACGGCAATCCGCAACTATGACGAGTGGAAGAAGGTTCGCGTGAATATGGATACTCTGGTAGCCGGCGGTGATGTGGATATGTCCTGCGAGCTTTTCGGCAAGACCTTCAAGTATCCCTTCTTCGCAGGTCCCGTTGGTGCAGTGAACCTGCACTACGGAGAGTGCTACAATGATATGACCTACAACAATGTGCTGGTATCTTCCTGCGCAGAGGCAGGAATCGCGGCCTTTACCGGTGACGGTGTGAATCCTGCAGTGATGGAAGGCGCGACCGCTGCAATCAAGGCAGCCGGCGGTATCGGCGTACCTACCGTGAAGCCCTGGAACTTCGATACGGTACATGAGAAGATGGAACTGGTGAAGGCCTCCGGTGCCTTCGCAGTGGCTATGGACGTGGATGCAGCAGGACTGCCCTTCCTGAAGGGTATGACCCCTCCCGCAGGCAGCAAGTCCGTGGCAGAGCTTGCTGAGATCGTACAGGATGCAGGACTTCCCTTCATTGTGAAGGGTGTGATGACTGTGAGGGGTGCACTGAAGGCGAAGGAAGCCGGCGCGGCAGCTATTGTTGTATCGAACCACGGCGGCCGTGTGCTGGATCAGTGTCCTTCCACTGCAGAAGTACTGCCTGAGATTGCAGCGGCAGTCGGCGATTCCATGACGATTCTGGTAGATGGCGGCATCCGCTCCGGTGTGGATGTGTTCAAGGCGCTGGCGATGGGCGCAGACGGCGTTCTGATCTGCCGTCCCTTCGTAACCGCACTCTACGGCGGCGGCCAGGAAGGTATCAACGTATATATCAATAAGCTGGCAGGCGAACTGGAGGATACCATGAGCATGTGCGGTGCGCGCAAGCTCAGTGAGATCACCGGAGATATGGTAAGAATCTAAGATGTAAGTTCGAAGCGGATGTTAGCGCACATGGTGAGCTGACATCTGCTTGTATTTAGCATCTTGGCGGGAGGGTAACTATGAAACTGATTACAGAGGACAGATATAAGGAAGGAATGCAGGAAGCGGCCGCCGCAATCGAGAGCATCCGCAGGTCGGGGACCTTCGAGCGCAATCCCGGAGAGCCCATCTACTATGAGCTCTATACGGTGGAGGAGAGCAAGGGCTGCTTTGTGATCTCCCACGGCTTCACGGAGTCGACGGTGAAGTATACAGAAGTGATCTACTATCTGACCGAAGCCGGCTACTCTGTGGCTATCGTAGATCACCGAGGTCATGGACGCTCTTACCGCGATGTGGAGGATCTGTGGCTGACGAATGTGGACAACTTCGACCACTACCGGGATGACTTCATCTGGTTCATTCATACTGTGGTGATGAGGGCATATGAGGGACAGGACCTCTTCGTGCTGGGACACTCTATGGGTGGAGCGATCGCGGCCCATGTGGCAGAGTACGATCCGGAGCTTCCTGTGAAGAAGTATATTCTTTCGAGCCCTATGATCGCACCGGCGACCGGCGGCGTGCCCGAGCAGCTGACGAAGATGATCGACGAAGCCTGCATCCATGGCGGCAAGGGCCATGAGATGGTATTCGTTCATAAGCCCTTCGATCCCGCAGGAGACTGGGGAAGCGATGGCTGCTGTGCGACCTCGGAGGCGAGATATACCTGGTATCTGGAATTCCAGCGGGAGCACCCTGAGTTCCAGAATGCAGCGGCAACCTACAACTGGCTGAGAGAATCCCTCCGTCAGACGAAGGTAGTGCTCAATCCCGCAAGCGCGGCCAGAGTGCAGGTTCCTGTTCTCCTGATTCAGGCTGGCAAGGATACCATGGTCAAGAATGAAGCGCAGGATGAGCTGCTGAAGCTGCTCCCCAACGGGAAGAAAGTGGTCTTCCCCGCAGCGAAGCATGAGATCTTCCGCTGCACAGACTATGAAGTTAAGCTCTATATCAACACGCTGCTGAACTTCGTAAAAGAATAGCGATATGACGAACAGCCTCCTTGGACCGCTCTTACATCGGTTCAAGGAGGCTGTTTTTTATGATGCACCAGGGGAGCAAAGGCTGAAAAAGGGCGCAGAAGCCCCTTGTGGGCGAATGCGCACTGTTTTCCAGCCTTTAGCGACCCGCAAAAACACGAACAAGTAGCGGGGCAGGGGCCCCGCGGATTGCTCATGTTCTTAGCCTGTCGGGAGCGAAGCGGAGACAGGCGTAGGTGCTTCGTTCGATGTGGTGGCGCCGTAAGCGCCATGTCCGTTTTGGTGTTGATCACATTGCGGCGTTCACAGATCTTCCGGCTCCATCATGGGGATGCCCTGCTCGGCAAGCATCTGCGCGAAAATGCCCTTGCCGGGAATCTTGTGCCCCGTGAATGTGCCGTCGTAGACTTCCCTCGCGCCGCAGCTGGGGCTTCGATGCTGAAGAATGGCAAGGTCTGCCTTCCGCTCAACCGCAATCTGCAGGGCAAGCTTCGCCCCGCGGCGGAACTGTTCATCCACGATACGCCCTTCCCGGTTGGTGACGATGCCGCATACAATCTCGGAGGGAACTCTGGGCGTGGGCAGTCCGCCGAAGACTTCGGGACAGACGGGAATGACCTCGTGTCCCTTGATATATTCGGCGACCTTTTCATTATAGTTATTGCCTCCGTTGTACTTGCAGTTGTGCCCCAGGAGACAGGCGCTGACGATGATTCTCATAGCAAACTCCAATCTATACTTATACTATAATTCGCAGTAGGAAAAAGAAGAGAGGCGTCGGCCTCTCTTCTTTTTATGATGCACCAGGGGAGCAAAGGCTGAAAAAGGGCGCAGAAGCCCCTTGTGGGCGAATGCGCACTGTTTTCCAGCCTTTAGCGACCCGCAAGAACACGAACAAGTAGTGGGGTAGGGGCCCCGCGGATTGTGAGTGTTCTTAGGATGGCGAGATGCCTAAGCATGCGGTAGAAGTGTCCGGTGGACACTTCTTTAGCTGCGGAACGCAGAGCCATCCGTGCTGCATCATAAGATGTAGAGCAACAAGCATTCTCCGGAATCTTTTATACATTGTCGGGAACCTTGGCGATGATGTCGGTATACAGCTTCCGGAAGAAGACCAGAGTCAGGATCAGGCTGGCAACTTCCGCAATCGGGAAGCTCCACCAGATCATGCCGAGTCCGCCGAACTTCGCGAGGAAGTAGGCAACGGGCAGCAGGACGATCAGCTGACGTCCAAGAGATACCAGTGCACTGTAGCCTGCTTTGCTCAAGGCCTGGAAGGTGGTTCCCAGCACGATGCAGACCGCGGCTACCGGATAGTGAATACCGATGATGCGCAGGGCGGGGATACCGATGGCGAGCATATTGTCGCTTGCCGAGAAGAGACCGAGCAAGAGGGAAGGTACCAGCTCGAAGGCAGCGACACCGACACACATGATGCATACGGCAAGCTTCATGGCGGTCATCAGGGTACCCATCATACGGCTGCGCTTGCCGGCACCGTAGTTGAAGGCGATGATGGGTACGATCGCGTTGTTCATGCCGAAGACAGGCATGAAGAAAAAGGACTGCAGCTTGTAGTATACGCCGAATACCGCACTGGCGGTGGAATTGAAGCCGGTCAGGATGATATTGAAGCAGTAGTACATGACGCTTCCGATCGAGCTCATGATGATGGAGGGGATGCCGACCTGGTAGATTCTCTTGATGATGGAGAAGTTCGGATGCAGGATCTGAGCGAGACTGATGTGAATCTCCTTATTCCTTCTCAGATTCATGATGACTGCCATGATACCGGCGGTACACTGTCCGATGACGGTAGCGATCGCAGCACCGGCCACGCCCATCTCAGGGAAGAAACCGATACCGAAGATGAAGAGAGGGTCCAGGATGATATTGACGATGGCACCGGTCGACTGGGTAATCATCGTGTAGAAGGTAAGACCGGTTCCCTGCAGCATACGCTCGCTGGTCATCTGCATGCAGAAGCCGATACTTGCAATCGTACAGATGCGCACGTAAGTGACACCGTAGTTCACGATCTCCAGATCATAGCTGATCTGGCTCATGTAGAAGGGTCTGGCTACGAAGATACCAATCAGCACGAAGAGGATGTAACTGCAGATTGCCAGGAAGTAACCATTGTTGGCCGCCTGATCGGCGCGCTTGAAGTTCTTCTCGCCAAGGGAGCGGGAGAGGATGGCATTCATACCAACGCCGGTACCGCTGACGATGGAGACCATAACCGTCTGAATGGGGAAGGCCATGGAGACAGCTGTCAGTGCCGCTTCATTCATGCGGGCAACGAAGATACTGTCTACGATATTGTAGAGAGCCTGAACCAACATGGAGATCATCAGCGGCAGAGCCATGGAGATCAGAAGTTGGCCGACGGGCATGACGCCCATCTTGTTTTCTTTCATTTGTACTGTGTTCTCAGACATAGTATTACCTCCGAATAGGGATTCCGGAATATATAGAGGAATCTGTATAGTAGACATACAAGTGAGTATTGTACATGAGAAAAGAGAGATTATCAAGTGTGGATTGAAGGGAGAATCCCATCGAAGAAAAAGGGAAGGGCAGACTTTCGGAAGATAGGGGAGGATGTCAATTTGCACGATGTATTATACAAAAAATAACGTGCGAGTGTGCAGTAATTCGGAAATAAATGAGAATCAAGAGATGGACGTGAAATTTATATGGGACAAATCAGTTAAATTAATAATTAAATACCTTAAAAATGAAATTTACAATTATATTTTTCATGATATAATCTGTAATCAGAAAAAAGATAACGCAGGGAAAACCATAAAAGATGAGATGCGTTATGTATTACATAATATAATTAATGGAGGTATCCCATGTCCAACGCTTATTTTACGATTGACCGCCCGAAGAACGATCCCTTCCTTGGCTATCTGCCCGGAAGTAAAGAGCGCCGTGAACTGAAGGAAGAGCTTGCGAAGCAGTCTGCACAGGTTGTGAAGATCCCGCTGATCATCGGCGGCAAGGAGATCTATACAGAGAAGACCATCCAGGTGACCATGCCTCATGATCATCAGCATGTGATTGCTGAGTGCTCTATGGCCGGCGAGAAGGAACTGAAGATGGCTATCGATGCAGCTCTGGCTGCAAAGGAAGAATGGGAAGCTATGCCCTGGGAGCATCGTTCTGCCATCTTCATGAAGGCTGCAGAGATGATTACCGGACCTTACCGCAAGGTTCTGAACGCAGCTACCATGATCGGTCAGTCCAAGACTGTCTTCCAGGCAGAGATCGATATCGCAGAGCTGGCAGACTTCCTGAGATTCGGCGTATGGAGTGCACAGGAGATCTTCAAGGAACAGCCTGACTGCGGCAGAGCCATCTGGAATCGTCAGGATTATCGTCCCCTGGATGGTTTTATCGCTGCCATTACCCCCTTTAACTTTACTTCCATCTCCGGCAATCTGCCCACGGCTCCCGCTATCGTAGGCAATGTTGCTGTATGGAAGCCCAGCCGTACCGCAGTTCTGTCCAACTACTATTATATGAAGCTTCTGGAATGGTGCGGACTGCCTGCAGGTGTAATCAACTTTGTTCCCTGTACCGGTTCTGATATGGCTAAGTATGTGAATAGCCATCCGAAGATGGCCGGCTTCCACTTCACCGGAAGTACTGCCGTATTCCAGAGTGTATGGAAGCAGGTAGGCGAGAATATTGCCAATTATACCAATTATCCTCGTCTGGTTGGCGAGACCGGCGGTAAGGACTTCATCTTCGCACACAAGAGTGCAGACATCAAGCCTTTGAGCGCGGCCATCGTTATGGCATCCTTCGAGTTCCAGGGACAGAAGTGTTCCGCGTGCAGCCGGGCATTTATCCCTGCCAGCATCTGGCCGGAAGTTGAGAAGAATCTGAAGGAGATGGTAGCCGGTCTGAAGGTCGGCGATCCTCAGGAGTTCGATACCTTCATGGCAGCTGTCATTGATGAAGCAAGCTTCAATACCTGTAAGGGATATCTGGACCGCGCAGCGGCATCCCCTGAGTGTGAATTCATTACCGGCGGCGGCTACGATAACAGCAAGGGCTGGTTCATCGAACCTACGGTGATCAAGTGCAGCAACCCTCGCTATGAGAGCATGACCACGGAGATCTTCGGACCGATCGTATCTGTCTATGTATATGATGATGATAAGCTGGATGAGACGCTGGAGATCTGCGATACCGCTTCTCCTTATGCACTGACCGGTGCAATCTGGGGACAGGATCGCCAGGCCATTGCTCATATGGAGCATGCACTTCGCAATGCAAGCGGCAACTTCTATATCAACGATAAGTGCACCGGTGCGATCGTTGGTCAGCAGCCTTTCGGCGGTGCCCGCGCATCCGGAACCAATGACAAGGCAGGAACGACCCTGAATATGATCCGCTGGATGAGTGCACATTCTGTGAAGGAGAACTTCACTCCCTCCAGTGCAACCGCATACCCTTATATGTGCGAGAAGTAATTGATCTAGGAGGAGGCGGCTGTGCCCCTCCTTCTCGATTTTGCGATAAATCGTACATCTCGCGGCAAGCCGCCAGGTGACCTTGGCCTTCAACTGTCCATTCGTGTCCTAAAGGACTGACTTCGCGTCGCGAGCACGATGGATGCTGGAAGGCCCTAACGCACAGAATACAAAAAGAACGCCGGATCTCCGGCGTTCTTTTAACTTCTGGTGTTTTTACTAATACATCTTCTCTTCCCGTTTCTTCCAGAGGATCAGTCCGATGATGCCGCCGATGCCGAGTACAGTTACTACCCAGGCCCAGGCAGGAACATTGTGAATGTTGTAGCAGCGGACATTGATCCACATCTGGTTGATGACTTCACTGGTGTCTGCATCGAAGTAGACCATGATGGAGGTCCGGGAGATCATATCCTGGGAAGGATACTGGGCAGCCATCTGCCGCCTCATGGACTCTGCAGGGGCTGTGATGATGTAGTTCTCATCCTCGTTGTCTCCGGTGAAGAAGTAGCCGAGCGGGTAGTCGATCACGTCCTCCTCATCGTCCTCGGCACCGAAGTTCCAGTCGGCATACTCGAAGATCGTGGGATCATCGCCGCCGGCAATGCAGGAAGTGTAGCCGATATAGTACATGTTGCGGACAGCATTGTCCGGGCGGGAGAGGAAGTTGATGAAGGCCTCTGCCGCATGCTGCTTGGCAGAATCCCCCTCAACGCCGCGCTTGAGCATGACCCAACCATCGAAGTAGATGTCGGAGGACTCCTCGGGTACAGCGAAGCAGAGGGTATAGTCATCCTCATCCGCCTGATCCATGGTATATACGGCATCGCCGGACCACTGCAGGTTGGCGACTACCTTGCCGGTGATCATGTCGGCCTTGCCGGAGTCGGTCTCGAAGGAGTAGGAATTGTCCTTCATATCCTGCAGCAGATCCTGCACATCGGCAATCGTCTGGGCGGAGACATCGTTCATCTCATCCTCCAGGTTCTGCAGGTAATTGGGATCGGACTTGAATTCTTCGGAAGTCAGCAGGTCATGCTTATAGGCACCGACGGCTGCGAAGTAGGAGTCGCGGACATTGTCCTTGAGGGTGACCTGACGATAGAACTTGCGGTTGTTCAGGATCGTCCAGGTGGAGGCTTCTTCCTCAGTCACGACATCGGGATTGTAGACGATGCCGGTGACGCCCCACATGTAGCCTGCCATGTACTTGCCCCATGCTTCCCCCTCGATCTCCTTGGTGTCGAAGATATTCTGAATGTAGGGCGATACGCCGATGGCATAGTAGTTGTTCTCGTCCGTTGTATCGAAGAAATGCTCTGACAGGGGGACCAGCTGTTCTTCTGCCATCAGCTTCATAATCAGATACTCGGAGGGGCAGACGAGATCGTAGACATCACCCAGAGTCAGCATATTATAGAGATCTTCGTTGGTGCCGAAGGTAGAGTACTGAACCTCCACCTCCACGCCATAGGTATCATAGTACCATTCTTCGAAGTCCTCGATCATAGAGTTCTCGCCGATGATGTCACCGCTCTCAAGATCGATGGTTTCTTCCTCATCCCAGTCTCCAAGGTCGATGTATTCTTCCCAGTTGCATACGCGAAGAACTACCTTGCCGGTAGAGGAGGGGGCAGGGTCTGCGGAGGAAGCCGGAGCAGACAGGGGAGAGGCCGTCAGGATAAGAAGCGCCAGAGCCAGAGCTGCGGGAGCCAGAGGACGGCGGTGTGAGCATTTGCAAAGTTTCTTAATCATGCGCGCCCCCTCTCTGCTTCACCTTCGGAAGCTCTCAGGTTGGATACCGCTACGATGATGATAACGATCAGGAAGATCACCGTGGACAGTGCCCAGAGAGCGGTCTTGATCTGCGTCTGTGCGCCCTTGGTGGCGTTGACGACATAGGTGCTGATGGTATCAAAGGTCGCAGGCTTCGTGTAAGTGGCGATAAAGTAATCGTCCAGGGACAGGGTGATGGCCAGAGAGAAGCCGGATACGATGCCGGATACGATCTGGGGCAGGACGACCTGTCTTAAGGCGACTGCGGGAGTGGCTCCGAGGTCCAGAGCCGCTTCGTAGATGCTGGGATCCATCTGCTTCAGCTTGGGGATAACAGACAGATAGACGAAGGGAGCACTCAGAGTCACATGACCGATGATCAGAGGGAGATAGGTCTCCTTGTTGATGTTCAGAACGACTACCAGCAGGATGCAGATAGAGAAACCGGTCACGACATCTGCATTGATGACGGGAATCTGGTTCACTGTGGACATGGCGGAGGATACCTTCTTGCTTGAATAGAAGGAACCGATGGCGCCGAGTGTACCGAGGACGGTTGCGATGGCAGCGGATCCGATGGCCAGTACCAGAGTGCCGATGATCATGTCGCGCAATTCTTCTGTTGTGAACAGCGTGACATAGTTGTGCAGGGAGAATGCTCGAATCGCACCGATCTGGGTCGCATCCGTGAAGCTGTAGATCGCCAGGATCAGAATCGGGGCGTAGATGAAGGCCAGTACCAGAAGGATAAAGGTTCTCTTGAGGAATTTCTTCATTATAATAAAGCACCTCCTCGATTGCCGGATTCTTCTTCACCGGAGCCGGTGAGAAGGGTGAAGATGCAGATGATCGCAAGAAGGATCAGTGCAATCATGGAACCTCCGTGCCAGTTGTAGGCGGAGAAGTAACTTCCAATCAGGCTGCCCATGATATAGGTGCTGTTGTATAGCATATCCAGGACTACATAGTTGGTCATGGAAGGCAGGAATACCATGGAGACACCGCTCAGGATGCCGGGGATCGATAGGGGCAGGGTGATGCGGAGGAAGGTCTGCAGTTCGTCTGCGCCCAGATCACGGGAAGCCTCTACCAGTGCACCGTCGAGACGGGAGATGGTATTGTAGAGAGGTAGGATCATGAAGGGCAGGAAGTCGTAGGTCATACCGAGCACAGCATTGAAGAAGGGATGGTAAGCCAGATTGCCTTCCAGCATGGTCAGGATCTCCTTCAGGGCAGTGATACGCAGGGAGAAGTTGATCCACATGGGAAGGATGAAGGCGAGCAGGAGTACGGACTTGTTCTTCAGCTTGCTCTGCGCCAGGATATAAGCGGTGGGATAAGCGATCAACAGGCAGACGGCGGTGGTTACGACTGCAATCAGCAGGCTGTACCAGAGGGTTCCCAGAGTGTTCGCGTCGGAGAAGAAGTTCACCAGATTGGACATCGTGAACTGACCGCTTCCGTTCGTGAAGGCATAGTAGAACAGCACGAACAGAGGGGCAACGACGAAGAACAGCAGGTAGATAGCGTAGGGAATCCCCAGAGTCTTACGGGAAAATGTCAGTTTGGGCATGGCAGGACCTCCGTCTTACTTCTTCACGGTGAAGGTCATCTTGTCGACGGGCATGATCAGACCGACATGGTCTTCCATGTTCCAGAGGTACTCATCGTCAACGACGAAGTCCTGCTCCAGATCCGTGTGGATGACATAGCTGTAGTGGTCGCCCTTGTAGATCAGGTTGCTGATGTAGCCTTCGACCAGACCATCCTCTACCTTGTCTGTCATGTGGATATCCCAGGGCTGCAGGGCCGCGGTGATGTGGATCTTGCGAGGGTCGATCTCAGAGCCTGCGGCATCCAGAAGACGGCCGTCGCTGCTGCGGCTGCTGCCCTTGATGATCTTCGTCAGGCTGGTATCCAGCTCATGACCGTTGTATTCCAGACGATGATTCTTGTTGATCTCCACAGGGAAGAAGTTCGTGTGGTCAATCTTGATCATGATGTGGATATTGTCCGGGTCTACGGTCATACCGACCGAATCACCGATCTTGGCAGAGTGAACGCTCTGAATCACGATCTCGTTCTTACCGGATTGGACGGTGATCTCGTAGTGCATACCCTTGAAGATGACGGAGATGACGGTGCCGCGGATGATGCCATCTTCAGGTCTCGTCATATTGATATCCTCCGGGCGGACAACGGCTGTGATAGGAGTACCTTCGGGGATATCGTCGACGCAGACGAATTCAGCACCGCAGAAGCGGGCCTTCAGCTTGCCGGTCATGATGCCGTTGAAGATATTGCTCTCGCCGATGAAGTCGGCAACGAAGGCATTCGCCGGTTCATTGTAGACATCTTCGGGAGTTCCGATCTGCTGTGTCTTGCCTTCGGACATGACGACGATCTTGTCGGACATAGTCAGAGCTTCTTCCTGATCGTGGGTAACATAGATGAAGGTGATGCCGAGCTCATCATGCATCGCCTTCAGCTCAAGCTGCATCTCCTTACGCATCTTCAGGTCCAGAGCGCCGAGCGGTTCGTCGAGAAGAAGGATCTCCGGCTCGTTGACCAGAGCGCGGGCGATAGCGACACGCTGCTGCTGACCGCCGGACAGAGTGCTGACGCGGCGATGCTCGAAGCCTTCCAGGTCAACCAGATCAAGGACCTTCTTGACCTTCCTGGTGATCTCATCCTTGGCCATCTTCTTCTGCTTCAGGCCGAAAGCGATATTCTCATAGATATTCATATGAGGGAAGAGAGCATAGCGCTGGAATACCGTATTGATCGGGCGCTTGTTGGGGGGAAGCTGGGTGATGTCCTGTCCGTTCAGCAGGATCTCACCGGAGGTTGGCATATCGAAGCCCGCAATCATGCGGAGCGTCGTTGTCTTACCACAGCCGGATGGTCCGAGGAAGGTGACGAATTCTCCTCGCTTGATCTCCAGGTTAAAGTCTTCCACGGCTGCAAAGCCGTCTTCGAAGCGCCGGGTCAGGTGCTTCAGTTCAATGATATTCTCTTGGTTTTCCATTCCTGTTCTCCTCCGAATCATTAAAGATGATAGCAATATAGGGACAGAGCGGCTGCAGAAGAAATGGATAGGATACAGGGGCTCTGTGTGAGGTTGGGGGGTGTGGCTTTATGGCAGCTGCAGTCACGCAGGGATAGCTGCTATGTGGGATCGCTGCGGTTATGCAGGGATAGCTGCTCAGTGGGGATTGCTGCAGTCACGCAGGGATAGCTGCTATGTGGGGATCGCTGCAGTCATGCAGTGGCAGTTCTGTGGGGATCGCTGCGGTTATGCAGGGATAGCTGCTCAGTGGGGATTGCTGCAGTCACGCAGGGATAGCTGTCATGCGGGCAGCTTAGAAGTTGGGGGGGGTGCTTACCCAGATCAGCCGAGCGGGGACGTCATCCGGATTCTCGATCCAGTGGAAGCGGTCCGTGGGATAGTAGAAGCTCTGTCCGGCTGTGGCATCATAGGATGCATTATTCAGGTGAACCCGAACGGTTCCTTCCATGACATAGCCGAATTCCTCGCCGGGATGGGGCTTGTCTTCTTCCAATGCCTGATGGGGCTGCAGGAGAACGAGGAGCGGTTCCATCTGATTCTTCTGCGCAGTGGGGACGATCCACTGGATACTGTTGCCGGCGTCGTCGATCTTCTCAAAGAAGCCTTCCTCGGAGAAGACCACCTGGGGTTCTGCCGTGTCCTTGAAGAATTCCGAAGCAGTTGTACCCAGGCACTCGATCAGATCGAACAGGGTCACCACCGAGGGGGAGACCAGACCACGCTCTAGCTGAGAAATATACCCTTTGGTCAATTCTGTACGATCAGCCAGTTCCTGCTGCGTCAGACCATTCTTGCTGCGCAATTCGCGGATCTTGCGGCCGATCTCTTCATTCACATATTCGATTTCCATGATAATCTACCTGTCTGTTACATTTTAAACAAAAAATCAATTATTACTAAACAAAACCAAGGTAATTATACTATTTATAAACACGAAGTCAACTGTCATTGTCACATAAATGAAAAAAAGTTATATGGAATCATGTGAGGGGCGGGGGAGCCGCCGGGACGTGTCCTGTCTCTGGGGTTGATCCTATCTCCGGGGCTGATCCTGTTTCCGGGGGACATTCTCTATGGAGGGAAGTGTCCTACATTCCGTGGGTATCGGGTAGGACGTGGAGGAGGAGATGGCGGGATGCGTCCTGCATTCCGGGGGTATCGGGTAGGACGCAGAGGAGGAA
>R17__coassemble_575_pt1 | contig 16019 bp, 14 predicted proteins | sample R17__metabat2_low_PE_029 | metagenome-assembled genome bin R17
ATACAGGCGCATGATAAAGTGCGAGCGCTTGCGTTCATACAGGCGCATGATAAAGCACGAGCGCTTGCGTTCATACAGGCGCATGATAAAGCACGAGCGCTCGCATTCATACAGGTGCATGATAAAGCACGAGTGCTCGCGTTCATACAGGCGCATGATAAAGTGCGAGCGCTTGCGTTCATACAGGCGCATGATAAAGTGCGAATGCCTGCACCTATAAGGACACACTGGGAAGCATAGCGCGAATGCTCATACGAATGGAACATGATAATAGTAGTTTCGTCTCTCCTGTGCAGTAATCGGAGGTTATCATTATGGCAATTAATACGGTTGGTTTTATCGGTCTTGGTCTGATTGGAGGATCACTTGCGAAGATGATCCGCAGAGTCTGCCCGGAGATGAAGCTGATTGGATACAATAGAAGTAAGGGGAGTCTGGCGGCGGCTCTTGCCGATGGCACCCTGAATCAGGCAGTGAATACGATCGATGACAGCTTCGCAGACTGCGATATTATCTTTCTCTGCGCACCGGTCAATGTGAATATTCAGTGCATGGAGAAGCTGCAGAATATCATCCGCCGCCGCTGCATCCTGACAGATGTCGGCAGCGTCAAAACGGCGATTCATGAGGCTGTGGCTGATCTGGGACTGGAGCGTCAGTTTATCGGAGGACATCCCATGGCAGGTTCCGAGCGCTTCGGCTACGATGCGGCGACAGATCGTCTGCTCGAGAATGCCTACTATATCCTGACACCGACAGAGAAGACCCAGGCTTCCATGCTGGAAGAATACAAGGAACTGGTGACCCGGATCGGTGCTCTCCCTGTGGTGATGGATTACCGTGAGCACGACCGCGTGACCGCAGCCATCAGTCACCTGCCTCACATCGTGGCTTATGAGCTGGTGAACCTGGTCAAGCGCTCGGATAATTCCGAGGGAACCATGAAGATGCTGGCAGCCGGCGGCTTCCGTGATATCACAAGAATCGCTTCCTCATCGCCCGATATGTGGCAGCAGATCTGTGACGAGAACCGGGATGCTCTGGCCGATGCCCTGCACACTTATATTGAGTCCCTGCAGAAGATGGAGAAGGCTGTCCGTGAGCAGGACGCGAAGACCCTGTGGGACGAGTTTGAGGAAGCCCGCGTCTATCGCAACCGCATTCCCCAGAGCAGGGGTAAGGATGATATTCCGGGCATTTACGAGTTCGCGGTGGATATCGATGACCAGCCGGGCAGCATTGCTGTGATCCTGGCGATCCTCAGCAACAATGCAGTCAACATCCGCAACCTGGGAATCATCAATAATCGTGAATATCAGAACGGTGTCTTCCGCATCCTTGTGGATAACAAGGAGATGCGTGACCGCGCGGTGGCGGCCCTGAGGAACCGAAATTATACGGTCTATGTGGACTAATCAGGGCAAATGCTCATACGAGTGAAAACCAGTCAGTAAAATCGTAATGGATCCGAGGCGCCTCATGCGCTTGATGCAAGGGGAATGCAGGTTCCCTGAGACTCAGATCATTACATGAAATTAAATAAAAAGGAACTAAGTATCAATGAGAACCAGTGGCGTACTTATGCATATCTCATCGCTGCCCTCTCCTTACGGAATCGGCACGATGGGCAAGGCAGCTTATGAATTCGTAGACTTTCTGAAGGAGGCAGGTCAGACTTACTGGCAGATCCTTCCTCTGGGCCAGACCGGCTTCGGAGATTCCCCCTACCAGTCCTGCTCGACTTACGCAGGCAATCCCTACTTTATCGATCTCGATATGCTCGTGGAGGAAGGGTATCTCGCGAAGGAGGATCTGGATGCTATTACCTGGTGTGAGCGCGAGGACCGGATCGACTTCGGCGGCCTCTACAGCAAGCGCTATCCCGTGCTCAGGAAGGCTTTCGAGGTATTCAAGGAGAACCTGCCGGCAGATTACGATCCCTTCTGTTGGGAACAGGGAGAGTGGCTGGAGAACTATGCGCTCTTTATGGCCATCAAGAATGATAAGAATGGTGCCTCCTGGGATGTATGGGAGCCGGACTTGAAGGCCAGAGAACCCGAGGCAATCGCAGCAGCGAAGAAGAAGCTTGGAATGGAGATGTTCTTCTGGAAGATGCTGCAGTACTTCTTCTTCAGGCAGTGGAAGGCACTGAAGGCTTATGCGAACGAGAAGGGTATCAAGATTATAGGTGATCTGCCCATCTATGTGGCAAGGGACAGTGTAGATGTATGGTCCAATGCTCAGCTCTTCGACCTGGATGAAGACTGTAATCCCAAGGAAGTGGCAGGATGTCCTCCGGATGCTTTCAGTGAAGATGGACAGCTCTGGGGCAATCCCCTCTACCGTTGGGGTGAGATGCGCAAGGACGGCTATCGCTGGTGGATGAATCGCCTGCGCCATATGTACGGATTCTATGACGTTGTAAGGATCGATCATTTCCGGGGATTCGAGTCCTACTTCTGTATTCCTGCGGGGGATGAGACCGCGAAGAACGGTTACTGGAGAAAGGGACCCGGCCTTGAGTTCTTCGATACGATGAAGTTCGCGCTGGGCGATGTGCAGGTCTTCGCAGAAGATCTGGGCTATCTGACGCCCGGCGTGCGCAAGATGCTGCGGGGCAGCGGCTATCCCGGCATGAAGGTACTGCAGTTCGCTTTCGATGATAATCATGACAATGAGTATCTGCCCCACAACTATATTCGCAATTGTGTGGCCTATACAGGAACCCATGACAATGATACAAATGTAGGATGGCTGCGGTCTCTGTCCAAGGAGAAGCATGCCAGAGTTGCAGACTATCTACATCTGGATAAGAAGGAGGGCATGAGCTGGGGCATGATGCGTGCCATCTGGGCAAGCTCTGCGGATACAGCAATCGTGACGATGCAGGACCTGCTGGGACTTCCCGGCACTGCCCGCATGAATATGCCGTCTACATCAGGAATCAACTGGCTGTGGCGAGCGAAGCCCGGCTACCTGAAGAAGGGACTGGCTGAGAAGATCTATGCCTGCTGTATGAAGTACAGCCGTCTGGGCTACAGCGAGGACTCCTCCTGGCTGAATGCAGAGGATGATACTACGCCCATCGGAGAGAAGCTTCCGGTGAAGAAGAAGGAAGAAACTGTCATCGCCGAGGCAGCTTCTGATTCGGTAGTGAAAGAGACTGCCGAAGAAGAAATTGCAGAGGCGGAAGAAGCATAATATCATAGGAACAAAGATTGCAGGGCCATGCGAAAGCATGGCCCTTTTTGTGCTGCAAAAGCCCGGCAGGCGGCATACGAGCTCGCTCGTCTGACATCTGCCGGGCGTAAGGACATGGGCACAAAGTGCGGAATGTCCGCTTGCGGGTCGAGTAGGAGGGGCAAAGCCGCCTTCTACTCGATCAATAAGGCATCCAAGCGTCCCTCGTGCTTGCAGCGCGAAGCTGGTCCTTGAGGGAACGAATAGACATTGGAAGGGCAAGGCCACCATGCGTCTTGCCGCGAGATGTACGATTTATCTGTGAAAATAAGCAAGAATACGCCGACCGTGACAAAAAGTGATGGTAAAATAGTGACAAAAAGTTTGTGGACATTCATAGGGGAAAAGGCTATTCTATAAGAACTTTGAAGAGTTCTTAGAATGGAGGATGACAAGATGGAGAAGAGATTATTCGTTCTTTGTGACAAGGATCACACCTATGTGAATCGATTTATGGATTATACGGGGCGGCAGGCGAACTTCCCCTTCCGTGTGCATGGATTCACCGGAGAAGAAGGGCTGGCCTCCTTTCTGGTAGGCGGTGGTGCTGCAGTAGGTCTGGTTGCCTGGTCCTTATGGCAGGAGTGGAAGGAAGACTTCCGGCAGAGAGTGCAGGAGGAGATTCCCTGCCTTCTTCTCCTGACGGAGGATCGAAGATCCGGGCAGGTCGGGATTCCTGCTGTCTATAAGTATCAGGCGATGGAGACTTTGACACGGGAGATTCTGGACCACTATGAGAAGCTTGCCAGAGATCGTGAGGAGAAGCAGGTGACGCGATTGATTGGTTTCTATTCTACGATTGGCTCCTGTGGGAAGACCACCGCCGCCCTGCATCTGGGACAGGCGATGGCAGAAAAGGAAGGACGGGAAGTGTTATATATGAATCTCGAGCCTTTTGCCGGTTGGGCGGCTGAACGGCGAGGCGGCAATCACAGTCTGTCAGATGTTCTGTATGAGAGAAAGATGGAGGGATGTCTTCGTGTGCAGAGTCTGAGTGCATCGCTTGGGAAGATTGCAGTCATTGCCCCGGTGGTGAATCCGGAGGACTTATGGAGCCTCAGTACAGAGGAAGTGCTGGAGATGGTTCGGGAGATGAAGGATGGCAGTGTCTGTGATACGATCCTGCTTGATCTGGGACAGGCAATGGATCCGATTCCGATCCTTCAGTGCTGTGATCAGATTGTGTTGGTGAGAAGAGACGGTGCCTATATGGACCGGAAGATGGAGGAGATGAAGTCCTATCTGGGAAGACGGATGGGAGGACTTGCTGCAGAGAAGAAGTCGATAGCCAGGGGGGGCAAGGATGCTCTTTGGATGGAACTTTGTATTCCGGAGATGCCTGTACTGTCGGGACGTATGCCCGGAGATGGAGGAGAAAACTGTCAGGAGTTGCTGCAGTGGATCTGGACCCAGTGGAGAGCTGGGAATGGTGCAGAAAACTAGGCAGCATCTGCGTGAAATTATAAACTTTTTATAAAACCTTATATAAATATTATAAAACTGCCGCACTTTCCGTGAATGATATGGTATAGTCTTACCATAGAATCTTAAGGAGAGGTAACAAACATGCTGGAATTACATGCGGCAGTACTGGCTGCCACACTGGTGCTTGCAGTATCCCCAACTTCACAGCAAGGGAGCACCGGCCCCGGCAAGGCGGTTGATGCAAGTGAGAATAAGATAACAATTACAGCGATGGCAGAGGAATCCTGGGATGACCTGCTGTCTATGGTAGATGATACGATTTCGGGGGAGAATATCGTTGTTGGTATTCCCTGTAAGATGGAAGCAGACGTGCAGGATGAGGAAGAACTGACGGAGAGCGAAGCTGCAGAGGAAGAGGAGGCTGATTCTTCGACTTCCGAAGAAGTGATTGTGACAGCTGCAGAATTCAAGAGAGATGGCGTAAAGCAATGGAATGGCTGGCGTTGGACCTGGTATTCGGAGCGTGTACTTCCGGGTGGTGGGTTGAACATACCCGGAAGGCATACGGATGAGTCCGGCTATGTCTGTGATGAGGATGGATATATCTGTCTGGCATCAGGTTCTCTGAAGAAGGGAACTGTTGTGGAGACTCCCTTCGGAAGAGAAGGCAAGGTATATGATAGCGGATGCGCTTCCGGGACGCTGGATGTGTATGTGAACTGGTAGGACAGATCAGGAATATAGGAGAAAATTTTAGTTGGATCGTGAAGAAAGGACCATGCGAAAGCATGGTCCTTTCTTCATGCATAAAATAGCAATTATAAGGTGACAAACAAGCAACTATTCGCCAACCGTGACAAAAAGTGATGGTAAAATAGTGACAAAAAGTTTGTGGACATTCGTGGAAGAAGTGGGTATCCTATAAGCACCCTCTGAAAAAGAGGGGTAGAGAGGGGGGATTCCCTTGTATGCAGAATATCAAGAAGATCGGATGAGAGTCCTGTCTGACTTGCAGGACCGGGTTCTGGAGCATATGAATGCAACGAACCGAATGACGGATCGGGAGATCTATGAAGCGATTGACCTGGTGCTGAAGGAGGAGAGCCGTAGGAGCGGTATGTCTGTGGAGGATCGCGCTTACTACAGAAAGCGTCTCTTCGATGCCCTTCGCAGACTGGATGTTCTCCAGGAGTTGGTAGAGGATGCTTCCGTGACGGAGATTATGGTGAATGGGTGGAAGGAAGTCTTCATCGAGGAGAAGGGGCAGGTGCATCTGTGTCCCTGCCGCTTTTCTTCTCAGGAGAAGCTGGAGGATGTCGTGCAGCAGATCGTATCCCGTGTGAATCGTGTGGTGAACACAGCGAGCCCGATCGTGGATGCCCGACTGGAGGATGGCTCTCGAGTGAATGTCGTGCTTCCCCCTGTGGCACCAGATGGCCCTATCCTTACGATTCGTAAGTTCCCGGAACGTCCGTTGACGATGGAAGACCTTCTGCGGTGGGGAAGCATCACGGAGGAAGCGGCTGAGTTCCTGCAGATTCTGGTGGGCTGCGGTTACAATCTCTTTGTCTCCGGCGGTACCGGCTCCGGGAAGACGACCTTCCTCAATGTGCTGTCGAACTTCATTCCCAAGGATGAGAGGGTCATCACGATCGAAGACTCTCTGGAGCTGCAGCTGACGAGCATACAGAATGTAGTTCGTCTGGAGACGAGGAATGCCAATCTGGAGGGGGAGAATGCCATCACGATTCGCGATTTGATTCGTACGGCGCTTCGTATGCGTCCGGACCGTATCATCGTCGGCGAGTGCCGCGGTGCTGAGGCTCTGGATATGCTGCAGGCCTTCAATACCGGGCACGACGGATCCATGGGAACGGCACATGCCAACAGCCCGGCAGATATGCTCTCCCGGTTGGAGACGATGGTCTTGATGGCGGGGGAACTTCCGCTGCCGGCGATAAGACAGCAGATCGGTTCTGCTATGGAGATCATCATACAGCTGGGACGCCTGAAGGGCGGAGGGAGAAAGGTACTCTCGATTGTGGAGGTGTTGGGTTATGAACAAGGAGAAGTGGTCTGGCAGCCGCTCTTTGAATTCCATGAGAAAAACGGGGAAGGGACGCTTCAGCCCTGCGGCAATATGCTCTGCCGTACACAGAAGCTTGAGCTTGCAGGTGAGGATGGGAGAACCGATCGACTATCGCAGTTACTCGCTGTCTCTTCGTGAGTGGATGAAGTATGGCAGTCTGGGGCTGGCGCTGGCCGGAGGTATCGCCTGGCTCTTCTATCGGGACTGCCTGGCGATGATTCTGCTGTCGCCGCTTGTCATTATTGTTCCCTTGCTGATGCGGAGATCACTTTGTGAGAAGCGCAAGCAGGAGCTTGCCGGACAGTTTCGGGACGGAGCTACAACGCTGGCATCCTTTCTAAGCTCCGGATACTCGGTGGAGAATGCATTTGCCTATTCTGCGCGGGAGATGGCTGCGATCTATGGAGAAGAGGGGCTGATTACACAGGAATTCCGAAGGATCACGCATCAGATCGAACTGAACTGTACTGTGGAGGATGGCATCCGGGATCTGGCCAGGCGGAGCGGCCTGAGTGAGATTGAGCAGTTTGCGGAGGTCTTCCTGGCGGCAAAGCGAAGCAGCGGAGACCTGAACCGGGTATTGAATGATACGGCAGACCTTCTGGCAAGGAAGATCAGCCTGCGGGAAGAGATTCGCACGCTGGTCGCAGCAAAGATGCTGGAGCAGAATATCATGAATCTGATGCCTGCCGGAATTCTTCTGTATACGAACCTGATGAATGAAGGCTATACCGATGTCCTGTATGGAAGTATGGCGGGACATCTCATCATGACATTGATTCTGCTGATCTATGGCGGAGCGATTCTCTGGGGAAGGAAGATTCTGGAGATTCCCGTGTGAAACGGATGTCGGCAGTTGAAGTAAGCAGTCTCTGCAGGAGATTGTCGGAAGGAGGATGAGAGATTATGCGCAGGAATGCGGATCAAAGAGCACATCCGAGGCAGAGGAGCCCTGATCGGGAATCTTCATGGAAGGAGAGCCTGGGGAATCACTGCCTGGAGATCTATTACCGGATTCGCGAGAGGCTGGGACTGGAGCGAATTCCACAGGAACGGATTCGGGAACAGCAGATTCTGACGCCGGAGAAGGACGCGGAGTCGCTGCTGCGGGAGGAGGACCGGCAGCGGCTGATGCAGGTGATCCTGTGTCTGGGAGCTGTGATGCTTCTCACAGTTATTCTCATGCTGCAGGGCAGGAATCAGGTCAGGAACACGCTCACCCGTCCGGATTATGGGAAGTCAGATCAGGAAGTGGAGCTTGATCTGGAAGCGAACGATACTCTCTATCAGGTGCCGCTTGTGCTGATGAGTGTCCAGTACACGGAACAGGAGCGAGAGGAAGCGTTCGATGAGGCCTGGGCGTATGTTCTTGAACATGCACTTGCCGATAATCCGGACTGGGATCATATCTCCTCGCCGCTTGCTCTGGATTCCGACACTGGTGTGGCAGGAATCCGGGTCAGCTGGCGGTGTGAAGATACGAGGATCATCTCCTCTAACGGGTCGCTGCGGGCGGTTGAGGAGGATTTTCCGGTATCGGTGGAGATGACGGCAACCCTGATCTGTGATGACTGGCAGAGGCAGGAGACTGTGACAGCGACCGTGGTCAGCCGGGAGAAGACAGAAGCGGAAGAGCAGGTGCAGAGATGGCAGGAGCTTCTGGCGGAAGCCCTATCCGACCGGACGAAGCAGGAGATTGAACTTCCTGCTGTGTTAGATGGAGAAGCCGTCAGCTATCCGGAGGAGACGGATACCTCCTGGCGGATCTTCCCCGTCCTTGGCCTTGCGATGGCGGCTGCTCTCTGGTTGATTCCGGGTCAGAGGCGGCATGAGGCAATGGAGAAGCGCGAGAAGGAACTGGAGCTTGCCTATTCGGAGCTGATCTGGAAGCTTACGGTCCTTCTTGGTGCCGGGCTTACGGTGAGAGGTGCCTGGGAGCGGATCGTCAGTAATTATCAGAAAGAGCGGGAAGCGGGGGCAGAGCCTGTGATCCTCTATGAGGAGATGCAGATGACGATGAATTCTCTGACGCAGGGTGTCTTCGAGGAGACTGCTTATGCAGAATTCGGAAGACGATGCGGTCTTCCCTGTTATCTGAGATTGGGGAGTCTGCTTGAGACCAATGTCCGCCAGGGAAGAAAGGGCTTGCTGAACCAGATGCAGAGTGAGGCAGAGGAAGCCTTCCGGGGAAGACTGCAGCTGGCGAAAAGACAGGGCGAAGAGGCATCTTCCAAGCTGTTGATACCGATGATGATCCTGTTCGCACTGGTTCTGGGAATCCTGATGATTCCGGCGATGATCTCCTTCTAGGAAACAAGGAAGTGTTCGTGGATGAACAAGGAGGAAAGATGATGAGTATTGTGATGGAATCCAGTCACAGCGTGAGTCGATTCGCATGTATGTCTCTGGAAGACTATGTGCCGCAGTCCCTGCCGGAGGAGCCTGCGGTCAGTGAGGGATACGGCTGTGCGGAAGCGGATTACGGATGGAGCGATGACAGAGGCGTCGGTGTGGTCGAGATCATCCTCATTCTGGTCGTATTGATTGCCCTGGTAACGCTCTTTAAGGATCAATTGACGGATCTGGTGCAGACGATCCTGGATACGATTACCGAGAATGCCGACGCGGTTATGGGATGAGGAGACGTCGATCGCCCGCATATCGCGGCAGTCTGACCGTGTTCCTCTGCCTGCTTCTTACGCTGATCTTCGGCGTCATCGGAGCCTGCCTGGAATATAGTCGGGCACAGGCTGTCAGCTGCCAGGCGCAGCTGGCAGCCAACGCTGCGGCGGAGTCTATCTTTGCCGGCTATCATGCACCGCTTCATGCCAGATATCAGCTGCTGGGACGCCTGATTCCTGGTGCGGACTTTGGAGAGCTGGAGGAGGAGACACTTCACTATGTGGCAGGCTGCAGTGGTCAGAGAACATCCCTTCTCGGGCATGGCGGTCTGGTCTCCTATCAGGAAGAAGAGGCTTCCTGGTCGGAAGTGAGCTTCCTTACCGATCAGAATGGAGCAATCTTCACCTATCAGGCAGCCAAAGCGATCCTCTATTCCGGCGTTGATATCCTGACTGATGAGTGGGCAGAGCGCCTGGGACTTACCGGGGGCGAGACAGAGTCCGCATATCGGGAGAACAGTGAGAAGGAGAATGTGAGTGCTGCGGAGTTCCTGTCCGGATATGCGGATTGGTCGGAAGAACTGCAGCAGGCGCAGGAAGAAGCAGAGGCGAAAGCCAGAGAAGCCGATGCACAGGAGGCTGCCGAGGCGGCAGTGACCTCTGAGGAAGGCGAGGCGACAGAGACTGCTGCGGCAGAGAATGCGAATCAGAAGGCGCTGGAGGAAGAGCGTGCGAAGGGCAAGCACTTCCTTGATATGGTGAATGACCTGAAGGAGCTTGCCGGGCGCGGCGTCCTGGGATTGGTACTGCCTGAGGGGAAGAATGTGTCGGCGGGACAGATCACTTCGGGGAATCTTCCCTCGGAATTGTCTTCTTCGATGAAGAGCCGCTGCGTGGGGGAGTCCGTCTCCGGCGGCAATGGCCTGCTTTTTCGGGAGTATCTGATGAGAAATCTGGATTGCTTCACCTCTGATACAGATAAGCCGATTGCCTATGAACTGGAGTATGTGATTGCAGGGAAGAAGACCGATCAGGCGAATCTGGAAGCAGTCCTTTCGAAGATCCTTCTGATGCGGACGGCGCTGAATCTGACTTACCTCTCTCGTTCGCCGGCGAAGCAGGCGGAAGTGGCGGAGGCGGCAGCACTTGCCGTCGGGTGGACCGGGAACCCGGCCATCGTCGAAGTGACATCCAAGGTCTTCCTTGCGGCATGGGCGCTCGCGGAGGGGGCTTATGATGTGCGGCATCTCCTTGCGGGGAAGAAGGTGGAACTGATGAAGACGGACGCCGGCTGGCATCTGCAGTTCGCGAATCTGTTGGAAGAAATGACAGAGAGTGCGGTAGATATGGACGATAACGCGGAAGAGCAGGGGCTCTCCTACGAAGACTATCTGCGCATCCTTCTCTATCTGACAGGGACAGAGACGGCAGCCTACCGCGGGATGGATGTGGTGCAGTGGAATATCGCACGGATCGATTCGGCCTTCGTGCTCAGTGATTGTATGGTCTCCGGGAGTCTGACGATTCAGGTATCTACGCAAGCGATCTTCTCTCCGCTGTACGGAAGCCTTGGGCGTGTGGGACAGGCCAATCTGGAGAAGCAGAGTGCCTTCTCCTATATCTCATCGTGAGTGTGCTATGACATAGGACCGGGAATGTGCAGGAACGGAAGCTCAGCACATGGACCGGATGCTTGCCGGGAAGAACATGCAGCTCTTCCCGGATCCTCAAAAGGAAGGAGGTGTGCGCGGATGTCTTTTCCGCAATTCTTCAGGGCCATCTTTGCTAATAAAAATCATACTCTCCCTGCTGACTTCCCTTGTGAAGACAGAAAACCCCAACAGTATATAGAATCAGACAGTGTAACTTGTAGTTTCCGGAACCTGAAGAATGCGGGAAGGACGTCCGGACATCCCTGCTTCCATGGGAGTCTGACGGTGGAGGCATCCCTGGTGATGCCTCTCTTCATCTTCGCAGTCTATCTGATCTGGTGTTTCTTCGGTATCCTGACACTCCATGTGCATATCCAGCAGGCGGCAGATCAGGTAGCTGGATCTCTGGCTGAGCAGAGTTATCTGGCGGCAGCCTGGGAACATGGAACCTCGGATACAGAGACGAAGTCAAGACTGGCGGGAATCTCCAAGGGCATCTCTGTGGAGAGTGTGCTCACGGATGCTGTCTGGAAGAGCTATGCCGAGAGTGAGGTTCGGAACCTGGTAGGGGAAGAATTCCTGGAAGATGCCTGGGTCGTGTCGGGGGCTGATGGTCTATCCCTGTGGCAAAGCAGCTGGGATCAGAATGGGGATCTGGATCTGCAGGTGGATTATACGGTGGAACTGCCGGCTCTGCTGGGATTTCGCTGGCAGATCGATCTGACACAGCACAGCCTGCGGCGCAGTTGGACCGGGAGTCAGAGCGGTGCCTCGGGAAGTACGGAGGGGGATGGCGAAGCGGATGTGCTTGTCTATGTGACGGAGACCGGAAGAGTCTATCACCGGGACATCTCATGTTATCATCTGAATCTGACAATCCGGGAAGTATCCTTTGGTTCGGTGGGATCGGAGCGCAATCAGAACGGAGCGAAGTATTACCCCTGTGAGAAGTGTGCTGTGGGTGTGGAGATCGGCAGCTATGTCTTCATAGCGAAGGAGGGCAATCGCTATCACACGACCAGAGATTGTTCCGGTCTGAAGCGTACGGTGAATACGGTTCCGCTCTCTCAGGTAGGCGGCAAGAGGGCCTGCAGCAACTGCGGTGGTGAGTAAGATGGAGATTCTGGTGTGGCTTATGATGTGCCAGTGGGATCTGCGGGAGCGGAGAATCCCGGGCGACCTCTATCTCTGGCTGGCGGTCTTCTATGTACTGCGAGTTCTTCGGTGGGAATCGGCTGTAGAAGCGGGAAGACCGACACTTCTGGCATTCCTTCCCGGATTACTGCTGGGGAGTCTGTGGTGGATCTGTCGACAGAATGAGACCTGCGCCATTGGTATGGGTGATGTTCTGGCAGTGCTTGCCTGCGGCTTCAGTCTCGACCTCGTCTATGTGATTCGTCTGCTGTGGAACGGGTTATTCCTGACGGTTCCGGCATCTTTCTTTCTGCTGCTTCGGAAGAAGTCGGGGGATGAGAGGCGGGAAGCCATGAGTCTTCCCTTCCTGCCATTTCTTACGATCGCCGCCGGAGCGGAAGCCTTACGTGTGCTGATCGGGCAGAGATAAATGAACCCTGAGCAAGTAGGCCTATAGGCCGGATTGCGAATGTTCTTAGCCTGTCGGGATGCCTAAGCATGTGGTAGAAGTGTCCGGTGGACACTTCTTTAGCTGCGAAGCGGAGACAGGCGCAGGTGCTTCATTCGATGTAGCGGCGCCGCAGGCGCCATGTCCGTATTATATGAGAGGTGAGATTGGATGATGTGTGATGGAACTTCCCGAACATGGCCGCGTGACCATTCACGGAAAAACGGGAGGGAGAGCGAGGGAATCTTCTATGCCGGAAGCTTCACCGTGGAGGCTGCCCTTGTGATGAGTGTGGTTCTTATGGTGATCTTTCTCTTCCTTCAGATGACGCTCTTTCTGACGGATACGGTGAGGATGGATGCGCTGTTGACGGAGGATAGCTCTTATACACAGGAAGAAGAGGAAGCGCGGGAGAACTGGTTTCGGAATCAGGCGAAGGGTTTCTTCTTCCTGGATGCAGACGAGATTCGGCGCTCTGCAGATGAGGATGAAGTCACGGAATCCTATGAGCAGGCGAACATTGCTCTGGGATTCGGCAGGCAGGAGGAGATACAGAAGTCTGTGACCCGCGAGGTGCGTGATCCGGTAGGATTCCTGTATCTGGTAATGTTGACGAAGAATCAGGAGGAATGAAGAGAATGGAGGCAACTTACCGAAGAGAATTAAATGAAGCTTATATGATTCTGCCCGGCGAGACTGTGTGCGATGACTATACCTGGAAGATTCAACAGGGGAATGTACTGCCGGGGCTGCTTCCCCTGCAGCTGCGGCAGGTCGATGGGGAGATAGATTACTGGTTCGCGGTCTCCGATGGCAGGATCCTGGAGAAGGTACTCGCGAAGCGCCCTCTGGAGTACGAAGAACTCTGTCAGGTGTTGAAGTCTCTGGCAGAGATCCTGCATCAGATGGAAGGCTATCTGCTGAGCCCGGAGCATCTGATCCTCGATCCGGCCTTTCTCTATCTTGGCAATCGAAGTGCGGCAGCAGGGCAGGGGAGACACTATAACGAACCGGACTTTCAGGATCTGCGTATCTGCTGTCACCCTGCCTGGGAGAAGGATTTCTATCTGCAGATGAGACACCTGATGCAATACTTCATTAATAAGATGGATCACTCCGATGCCGGAGAAGTAGAGGCAGCATATCGCCTCTTCCATGTGACGGAGAAGGAATTCTTCCGAATCGAGGAAATGCTCGAAATCATCGCGGAAGAGGAGAAACGTGCGTCAGCGGAGCCTTCCGAGCGGAAGAAGGGGGGAATCCCAGCGAAATCTTCGTATACACCGGAATCTTCTCCTAAGGAACAGCGCAGAGCAGGTTATGGAAGTTCTTCAAGAGCGGCAGACTCCCGGGAACTGTCAGAGCGGAGACAGCGTGTGGAGGCGAGGATACCTGTCAGTCAGGGAAGAAGCGAGAATCACAGAGTCTCTGCAAAGCAGGAACCGGGAGCAGAGGAGGTTCGAGGGAAATCCGGAAGAATTCGCACCTTGCTTTGGAACTGCTGTCTGGTTATACAGGTACCGGGATTGCTTGGCATTCTGTTCTCGCTATGGAGCAAGCGGCAGTATGCTGTGATTCCTTATCGAATTCTGCTGCCGGCCCTGCTGCTGCTGATCCTTGGATTCCTGGGTCAGAGAGTCCTGGGAAGTAATGCTGTGACGAATCAGGAGAAAGCTCAGAGCGCAGAGAAAACCAATCGGCAATTCGAGTCTGAAGAAGAGCAGACACTGTCTGTAGATGGACAGCGTAAGCGTCAGGAATCTATGCAGGGGAGCAGGGGACGAACGGAACCCAGTGCTGCAGGAAGAGCCTCCTTCTCGGTACCGGTGGACCAGGGAACGGAGATCCTGAGCGGGCACTTCCCCGGAAGGGATCTGCCGCTGCTGATCAGCGGGAATCCGGCAGAGCAGGAGAATATCTCCCTTCATAAGATGCCCTTTCTCCTGGGCAAGGGAGAGAATGCGGATGTGGTACTTCCCTGGACGACAGTCAGCAGAGAACATGCCAGAATCGATTGCCGGGCAGGAGAATACTTCCTTCAGGATTGCCATTCCACCAACGGAACCTTCCTGAATGGCAAGGCACTGGAGCCGGAGCAGATGTATACGCTGCGATTCGGAGATGAGATACAGCTTGCAGATCAAAGATTTATTTTTCATATATAAAAGAGGAATATGATACTTTTGTCTGATGAATATAGAATTTTGTCCTCGGTCTTGCCTTTTTTATTGCGTTAGGATATACTTCATGCAAGAATATATTTCTTCTACACAGAAGATTTAAGGAGGACAATATTATGAAGCTGTTTATCGATACTGCGAATGTTGATGATATCCGCAAGGCGAATGACATGGGTGTCATCTGTGGTGTTACCACCAACCCCTCTCTGATTGCTAAGGAAGGTCGTGACTTCAAGCAGGTTGTTGCTGAGATCGCTTCCATCGTTGATGGTCCTATCAGCGGCGAAGTAAAGGCTACTACTGTGGATGCAGAGGGTATGATCGCAGAGGGCCGCGAGATTGCTAAGATTCATCCCAACATGGTTGTTAAGATTCCAATGACAGTAGAAGGCCTGAAGGCTGTTAAGGTTCTGCATGCTGAAGGCATCAAGACCAACGTTACTCTGATCTTCACTGCTAACCAGGCTCTGCTGGCTGCACGTGCAGGTGCTACTTACGTTTCTCCCTTCCTGGGACGTCTGGATGACATCTCCATGCCCGGTATCGATCTGATCCGCTCTATCGCGGAGATGTTTGATATCCACGGTATCGAGACTGAGATCATTGCAGCATCCATCCGTAACCCTATCCATGTTACCGATAGTGCTCTGGCTGGCGCTGATATCGCTACCATTCCTTACAAGGTAATCGAACAGATGACCAAGCATCCTCTGACGGATCAGGGTATTGCTAAGTTCCAGGCAGACTATAAGGCAGTATTCGGAGAGTAAAATCGAGTATGGACAGAAGCATGGGCAGTCCTCGGAGATTCGAGAGGACGATAAGTATCCTTAAGGTGATCCTGTTGATGATATGCGTCCTGTCCTTGATCTTATCCTGGGACCATGGTTCTGTAACGATGGCAGGATTCCCTATCTTATTCCTGTGCGGTGCTATGAATAATTTCCTTTCTGCCGCACAGAGATTCCGACCGGATGGCAGACGAAAGCGGCAGATTCCGCAGGGATTGGTACTGTCAATGATTGGCATGTTCTTTCTGGGAATCAGCTGCGTCAGTGCGGTAGGAATCTGGAGCTGAGATTCAAAGAATGCCGGGTATTCATGTTGGCATACGAATCTATTATTATATGATGATAAAAGTGGCAGAGGATTGTGGGACATACAATCCTCTGCCACTTTTTTATGATGCACCAGGGGAGCAAAGGCTGAAAAAGGGCGCAGAAGCCCCTT
>R17__coassemble_583_pt1 | contig 15657 bp, 17 predicted proteins | sample R17__metabat2_low_PE_029 | metagenome-assembled genome bin R17
ATACCGACGGAAGCCCCCCGGAGGAATATGCGAATGCTATGTCAGGCCTCTGCTATGCCTGGGATGCCTGCCCTGCCCTCGCATCGTTAGACCTCGGTACCTATGAGGAGACCATTGCGGCAATCACCACGACCGGTGACAACAATGAATTCTTCTCCTCCTTATATATAGGAAGAAGAGGCTTCTGGACTGAGAAGACCTGCGAGAATGCGGAGGCCTGCGAAGAATGCTGGATGGTACTGACCGAGGGTGCCGAGTAGACGATCTTGCAGAATGCCGATGATAAGAAAGGAGATTCCATGCAGTTTCCACCTATGATTACCAAGCTTCCACTCACCACTTCCCGCAAGCGAGGATCCATGCTCCTTCTTGCCCTGCTCTCTGTCCTGCTCCTGACAGGATGCAGTGAAAGCTATCCTTCCACATCGCAGGATGGCACTGCCTGGAATGAGGAATGGACCATGCTCGGCGCCGTTCTCGGCGTAGAGGACCCCGGCTATAACTTCACGCTGGAGCAGAATCCCGTCGTTCTGACCGGAGATGATACCTTCTATGCGACCTGGGTTACTGGAGAGAGCACAGAATATGTGAATGATGAAGAAGATACCGTAGATCTCTATCCCGCAGAGATCTATGCCCTGCTCTACGGCTGCACTGAGGAGTCCTACGCCGATGCTGCCATCGAAGAGTGGACAGCAAAAGAAGCAGAGACCTACGAGATCACAGAGACAAGCGAAATCACCTGCAATGGTCAGACCTACACCCTGCTCTCCTACACTGTAGATAAGGAAGACAATCCCTACAATCGAGGAATCGTCGCCTTCACCAGATATGAAACCTACGCAATCACCGTCGAGATGAGCTGCACGGCCTCCTACACAGAGGACGCCTCTGAAGTTCTCGTCGACTTCCTGAATCGCTGCCACTATAGTGCAGCCAAGGAGGACTAATCATGGCACTCTTTCATCCCGATGATCCAAGCTACAACGAAGGCGTTCGTCAGACCGGCTTCAATCGCTATAAGCAGTTAATCTCCTTCCATGCCGGAAACTGGCTGAAGATCAATCTTCTGACATGCCTGGGGGTGATTCCCTTCTTCCTGGGTGCTGCCTATGCAGTCCTCTCCTCCAGTCTACTCCTGATGATTCCCGCCTCCCTGATTGGCGGCGCCATCTACGGACCCTTCCTGTCCGGCATGGTCGATGCCATCCAGCGCGGTCTTCGCGATGATCCCGGCAACTGGTGGAAGAACTACAAGAAGAGCTGGCGGCAGAACCTGAAGAGCAGCCTGCTTCCCGGTGCCATCCTCGGACTCTTTCTCGGCGTATGGATCTTCATGATCCTTATGCTCTGGAATGCCAGCGAGTTCTGCGGCTGGGGTACGATTGCTCTCTATGCCTTCTCCATCTTCATGGTCACCCTGATTGCCATGCTCTACTGGATCCAGATGGTACTCTTCGAGCAGAACCTGCTTGCTAGACTGCGCAATATCATTCTCTTCTCCGCCAAGTATCTGTGGAAGATCCTGGGTGTCACCCTGCTTCAGATTGTATGGATCCTGATCATCGTTCTCCTGGCACCGCTTACCCTGGTAGTCATCCCCTTCCTGGGATTCTGGTACCCCATGTTCATCAGCATGCTGATCTTCTACGATGATCTGGACTATGAACTCCACATCGAAGAATCCTTCTTCCCTGAGAGATTCGTTGAAGAAGAGGAGGACGAGAATCTATGAGCACAAGTTCTTCCTATGAGCTGCAAGCATCCGCTTCCTCCCCTGCCAGACTTGCAAGCAATGACAGCACCTTCGACCTGAACCTCTTCCGAGAAGCCTTTCTGGTCACCTTCTCCTTCAAGAGACAGCAGCTGCTCTCCCGCGTCGGCATGATCATCACCGTCTGCGGAATCCTTCTTCTTGCCATTCAGATCCTCTTCCACAAGGTTCTGATTCTCGGCCTTCCCCTGATTCTGGTTGGTATCGCCATTATCCTCTGGGCTAGGAAGCTTCCCGAAATGGAGTGCAAGAAGAGCTACCGCAAGTTCGCTATGAACCGCAGCAGCTCTACTGTAAAGAGACAGATTGATTTCTTTGATACTTACATGAACGTCTACTTCTATGATGGAGATCCCATCGAGATTCCCTACAAGGAAGTAGAGACCGTAAGGGAGACCGAACACCTGATGCTGCTTACCTGCCAAGGCAAGCGCGGTGTCATCTTCCGCAAGGATGGATTCACCGAGGGCGACTGCGAGCTGATCCGAACACTACTTCCTACTTCATAATCTCATCCAACTGATCTGTGATGTAGGAGATAGCCACAAACTCCGGATCATCGAAGTCCTCTCCACCCATCGAGAACATGCGCAGATCTACACCCTGCATACCGGGTTCTTCCCAACCTGCAAACTCTGCCTTCTCCGGATTGAAGGCATCCAACAGATGGATCATGCGGTCGATATAGTCAGGGCCGATGGGTTCCGGCCAGTGCGCACTGAAGATATCATGGACAGGAAGTGCCTTCGCCTTGACCAGTGCAGCACGGTAGACCGAGAAAGGCGTCACCACAGGGCTTCCATAGAAGACACGCTTCAGGATCGCATCGCCGGAGATCAGGATTCTTGTCTTGTAATCGAAGAAGGCGATGCTTCCAGGCGTATGTCCGGGAATCTCCACTACACGGATGACTCTCCCACCCAGATTGAACTCCTGCTCATCCTTCAGGAAGGCAAACCTGTAGTCCCCGCCATCCTTGACCGCCTGACAGGCATCCCTCTGACCGGGCTGAAGATAGAAGCAGATGCCTTCCTCGGTATTCGTCTCATGCTCACCCACATAGACTACCTCAAACTGTCCATTGCCGCCGGCATGATCCGGATGGATGTGCGTGTTGGTCACCATCAGCGGCAGCTCCGTGATATTCTCTTCGATATACTTCTTAATATCCGCATTGCCGAATCCGGTATCCACAAGCAGGGCCTTCTCCTTACCTACCACCACATAAGACATCACATAACCCCATCCGGGCAGACGTCCGGGACCCGGCAGGAAGCCCGGCCACTGAATTCCATAGATTCCATCCGCCATCCTGCAATGAGAGAAGGTCGTCTTATGATTGTCTCTTCCCAGGATGATCGGGTCATCCGTCAGATCATACATCGCGCGGCAGAGCGCACGCCCCGACTTCGTCTTAAAGATTCTCCGATAGATCTTCTCCACTTCCTTCTTCACCATGGCATTCTCACACATATTCACGAGGAAGTCTGCTTCCACCAGGATCTGATAGTCTATCGCATCAATGTGCGCATAGCTGTGATGGTGCGCAATCAGATACCTGACTCGGTCGATCACCTTCTGCTCGGCGCCAAGTCCCACCAGTATCTCCTCTGCAATCGCCGGACCGTACTTCTCCTGCAGCGGTCCCTCGGTTCGGCCGAAGTGTGCCTCCGCATACTTGATACCGATATCGTGCATGATGGCTCCCACCTGCAGCGTGTTCAGGGTCTCCGGATCAAGCCCTTCTCCCTGACCGATCATCGTCGCATAAGTGTAGACCTTCGTAAAATGCTGCACACGTGCGGCATATCCTTCCTCATATTCCATTATGGCCAACATGACCTGATTGATATCCATCATAGGAACATCTCGCTTTCTATATTCGTTGCTTTATCCATCTTGCAGAATTCGTTATCGCAATATCTCCAATCTTCTCTGAATGAGTGCCATCCATGAATCCCGCTGCTCTTCATTTAACATAGACTGAAGAAGAATATCTATCCAACGTTCTTCACAGGAACAAACCTTGTTTATGAGATTCTCTGCTGTCTTCCTGGCTATCCCACTTTTCTCTGCCAATAGTAAAAAATCCTTCTTCCGAATCTTCTGTTTCTTCCCATTCAAAGTCAGCGCCATCTCTTCATGATCCTCCGGCAGAATCAGATTCACAGGCAAGAGATCATAGGCTTCAGAAAGACAGAATTCCCGAGTCCCCGGTGCTGTCTCAATGAGTGAGAAATTCTTCAGATGCATATCGGAGTTGCCTATCACGTAGCAGAAGACCAGACGCATGAAGAATTCTGTCAAGTCAAGGAGCGGGCGGGAAGAATAGCGCTGAATAATTCTCACGCACTGTTCATAAGATCCACGATACTTATCCTGTGTCAGCCTTTGTCCCAGTTGACAAAAATCTTCCATTGCACACATACTCATCTTACCGCGTACGACCTTCCGGTCAATACGCCGCGTAATGTAAGCGTAACCATCACCCATTCGAATCAGAGCGCAGGGAACGACTCGAATACCTGCAGCCTTCGCCATGTTCATGGCCAGATACTCATACTCAGGCAAAGATGCATACTCTGCGGTCTGGGGCTTTAATATATAACCGGTTGGGTAATTCACCAATGTCAGACGACTTCCATGGGGCTCATGAGACAAGTGAAGAGATAACTTTTTCTGAACTCCCGGCACTGTATATCCCTGAGCGACTGTCTGATTCGCAAGCTCTTCCACTTCCTCTTTTGATACATCAAGCACCGGCAGGAATGTCGTTCCGAAAAACTTCTTCACACATCCTATATGCCAACCGTAATGTCCCTCCACAGACGCTGCCTTCAGATCTATCGGTTTCCCACAACACAGGCAATTCATCATTGAAGTTCATCCTCTCTCTTCACACTGACATCTCCCACACAATCCCTGCAAACGCATAAGAGAAGTCCAAATCGATCATTCCTGTCAATCTTCCAATTCCGGGTCACCAGATCAAGAAGCCACCCTTCGGGAATCAGTCCGTCAAAAAACGGGAATAACGTGTTAGAACGATATTCCACATCACTCAAAGGCATCGTCAGACTTACTGCCAACGGATTCAGCGAATGAAGATATTCATCCTCATAAGTGAAGCTGTATCCTTCTTCTGTCTCACAAATCATACCTGCAAAGCGATTCTGAACATATACTGCTCCCTTTCTCATTCCACCCATCACTCCTCCCATTCACGCTTCCGTCTTCCCGGAACTGCCTCCATTCCAAACATAGCTAACGCCTGATTTACCTTATCAAGGCGAACAGTCTCCTTTCCCTGCTCCAGTTCCCTGACAAAACGCAGTCCCAATCCGGAACGCATAGCAAATTCTTCCTGGGTTAATCCAGCTCTCTTTCTTTGTTCTTTGATATATTGACCTATTGTACTCATACAATTAATTATATACCCTAACGGGTGTAATTTCAACTTCTTCAGAGAAAATTACACCCGTTAGGGTATAATTCATATGTTATGCATTGAATTTATACCCTAACGGGTGTAATTACATATATCTCTTCCCTACTCCGGGAATTCCAGTTCTTCCACAGCCAGCGGCGAGAACTCTGCCGTCACCTCCAGCCGGATCGGAATCGCAAGGATCGCCACATGCGCCTTGCCTTCCATCTCCAGTTTCTGGCTTGTCACAGTCCCATCCTTACCAACCACTGTCGTAAAGGATGCTGTATCTACCTCCAGGTCTGCCGACTTCATCTCCTCGATGTCAAGCTGCGCAGAAGCTTCCTCCATATAGTCTTCGACGATATAGTCCGGAACCTCATAGCTGTACTGCGTTGATCCATCGTCAAGCGTCCTGGTTTCTACCTCATCGATGACTCCTGCAGCTTCCTTCACCATGATCGTGATGTTCTCCACAAGTTCAAGGACCTCTTCGGGATTCTTCTCCTCCTCGGTCGCTTCCTCGCCATTGTCTGTGTGATAGATGCCATCCTTATACCACACCTTCGTCACGATATCATCCATATCCGAGCTTGACACCGCTGTCATCTGCAAGTCTTCCGGATCATCTCCCTGCAGAACGGACACATCAGAATCGATCTGATAGTCTCCGGACGCAATATTTCCTTCCACATGGATCTCCGACACAGTCTTCATGGCAAATGCTCTCTCCGCCATCGTCAGGTCCACGGCTTCCAGTACCGGCGCCATGGGGGCGGGAGCCTCCGTCTCCGGCTCGGCAGCAGCCTCTGTGGTCACTGCCTCCGTCGATGTCTCAGCTTCCTGCTTTCGTCCGCAAGCCAAACCGCAGATCATAAGTACTGCAACCAGCAAAATTACCTTTTTATTTCGATATCTCATGTTTCTTATATTCATCTCCCATCATAGATCTAAAGACTCATCATGGTCTGCCCATATACGCTTATTCACTTACCTCTACACGGAACCTTTCCGAGATCCTTTGACCGCTTTCCCTGCTTTCTTTCACACGATCTACCATCACACCGCCCTCTGCTTCTGTGACTTGAGCATTTACAAGGACCCGCCTTCCCTCTTCCGGAATCTCCAATAGATCAGGTAGGACACCGCAACGGTGCAGATATCCGCTGTCATCTGTGTCCAGATCAATCCGTACATGCCGAAGACGGCATTCAGCAGCAGCATGATCGGGATGTTGAAGATCATCTGCCGGATCAACGCCAGCACGAAGGACGTCTTGCCGCGGCCTAAGGCATTGAAGTAGTGCACCATGTTGAAGCAAAGGAACATGAAGGGCGTCGCGAAGCAGCGGGCCTGCAGGAAGCGGGTGCCCAGCGCAACGGTCTCCTCGTCATTGATGAAGATGGCCATGATCTGGTGGCTGAAGATGCGGTAGAGGATCACGCAGAGGACCGCGAAGCCGAAGCCTGTCACGCGTGCCCAGTTGAAGACACTGTCCATGCGCTTCCGATTGCCGGCGGAATAATTGTAGGCGATCAACGGCACCATACCAAGACAGATGCCGATACCCACATTCAGGGGCAGACGCTCAACCTTCACAACGATACCATAGGCAGCAAGCGCAATGTCACCATGACCTGCCATGCGGTTGTTGGCAACGATACTTGCAAGGTCAAAGAAGAGGACCGACACGCCGGCGGGAATTCCGACATTGAACAGGGAAGTCATCGACTCTGCGCGCGGCAGTCCCACGCGGGGGCTGACCTTCAGCACGCTGTGTTCCCGGATGCGGATCATGACCAGGATAAAGTAAGCAAGCGATACGATATTGCTGATCATGGTCGCAAGCGCAGCGCCCGTCACCTGCATGCCATCGGGTAGGATCACGAACATGAAGATGGGATCCAGAATGATATTGAGGACACCTCCCATGCTCATGCCGAAGGCCGCCTCCTTCGAGTAGCCGACGCTTCGAATCAGATTGGAGAGCGTCATAGACATCACGGTCGGTATGCCGCCGATTCCGACAACGAAGAGGAGATACTGCTTCGCGAAGTCCCTCGTGTTCTCACTGGCCCCAAGCAGGGTCAGCAGCGGGTCTTCGAAGGCCATAATCAGCAAAGAGAAGAGCGCCGCCGTCGCAAGCGCCATCCAGACGCTGACCATGGAGACCTTCTCGGCCTCCTGCTCATCCTTGATTCCCAAGAGTCTTGAGAGGAGGCTTCCGCCGCCGGTTCCGTAGATGTTGGAGAAGGTCACCGACAGCATATAGATGGTCAGCACCAGGGAACAGGCCGCCACCATGTAAGGGTTGCCGGTCTTACCGAGAAAGTAAGTATCCGCCATGTTGTAGATCAGCGTGATCAGCTGGCTGATGATGGTCGGAATCGCCATCACAGCAAGGGCACGCGGCACCGGGTAGTTCTCGAAGATATCTGTCTTGTTGTTCATGATAAGCTCTTTTCTGCTGCCGAAGTCTCTGAAGCAGCTTCCTATATCATAGCACAAAGTCCGGCGCAGGTCACAAAAACCTATGCCGGACTGATATGTCAGATATAATTCTTAGTCGTACTTATTCATCCACTCGATCAGCTTGACGCAGTAATCGTCATGGCGGTCAACGAAACAGGTATGGCGCGCTCTCTCCCACAGAATCCACTCAGAATGGGGAATTGCATCGGCCATGGTCTTGGCTACCAGAGGAGAACAGAGATCGGAGATGCCGCTGCATACCAGGGAAGGAATCTCGATCTCACCCAGACGATCAATATACTCGAAGTCCTTCAGGGTACCGGTCGGAGCGAACTCGTTGGGGCCCCAGCCTTCCACGTAGGATTCGCGGCCGGTCTTCTTCGGGCGCTTGCAGCACTCAGGCACATCCTCGCCCAACCAGTAGTTACAGTAGCGGTCCATGTACTCATTGACTGCCGCATCGTAGGCTTCGCCGGTGAAGTCGCCGGTCTCCAGTGCATGGTTGATGGCTGCCTGCATATCTTCCGGCATCATCTTGATGCGGCGCAGACCCTCGCGCTCCCACAGGCTGCTGCTGGGATGACCACTCGAGATAATGAAGCTCTTCACACCCTCGGGCTTATAGTCTACCGCATAGGCGATCTGCATCATGCCGCCCCAGGACTGTCCGATGATGTGGCAGGTATCCAGACCCAGGTACTCACGCAGAGCCACCAGCTCATCCAGCCACACCTTCTGATTCCAGAGTTCCGGATGCCCCTCCAGATAGGAGTTGCCGCAGCCGATCTGATCGTACATCACGATCATACGATCATCCTCATCCGCCACATTGTCGAGGACTTCATAGTAATTGTGGGTGGAACCCGGACCGCCGTGCAGGCAGATCAGGGGCGCCTTCCCATTGTCCTTGCGCTCGCCTACCACGCGGTAGTAGGTCTGATATCCCAGATAGGGCATGTAACCCTCGGTTACTTTAGCCATGATACTTCCTCCTTCGATCCATTCCCGGTCTCCCGAGCTTATTCTTCACTCTCCCGCTCCGCCTTCTTCTTACGAATCAGGCTTCTCATGCGGGCATTCTCCTCCTGCAGCAGCAGAATCTTCTCAGACAGTTCCTTCTCATGCTGCTCGTAGCGGTTGACGAACATCTCTGTCGCCTCGATCAGGTCGCGCATCTTCTCCTGCAGGAGACCGACCGGCGCATCCAGCTCCGGGAAATGCTCTCTCGCGTAGATGCACATCGGCATGTAGAAGGTGCGTGTCTCATAGATCAGCTCATGAGCCTTCCATACAGAGACCGTGTAGAGTTCCTCCACGATGTTGCCGCGGTCTGACAGACGCACCAGCAGAGCAAGCTTATTCTTCTGCACACCCTCGAATACCTTGAGATAGTCATCTTCATTCTCACAATTGCCTTCATAGATCAGCATCATGATCTCTACGACCCGGGGATCCAGATGATAGATCGTATGCATCTCATTGCCGCCATCCCGGAAGGGCACATGGACCTTCAGGTCGTGACAGAGGGCCGCCGCCAGAGCGATATCTTCTTCTTCCTGCGTGAGGGGCAGTCCCAGATTGATCAGCATACGGCAGACCGAGAGACTGTGGCAGAAGTATGGTCTGCGCCAGCGGGTACCGTCAGCGGCACGGCGGACGCCGCGGTAAGTGCCATCGTGAAGAGAGCGGACTACCGGGAGAGCGATCGCCGTATTCAGCAGCTGCTTCTCCACCGCATAGTTCTGTATGAATTCATAGGTATGCTGGTACATCCAGGCTTCCTCGCGGTTATACTTCAGATGATCTGTGCCGATCCGGCTCAGAATCCCGTTCACTTCTTCTTGAAACCGATCCATCGCTACTCCTCCATCTCCTTCAGAATACCCCGCAGACGTTCGTTCTCCTCGCGAAGCTTCACAAGCTTCTCATTCATATGACGATCCTGATCCTCATAGCGGTTCACCAGGATCTCAGCGACTTTGGTCAGGGTCTTCATCTTCTCATACAGGATCGTCAGAGAGCCGTTCAGCTCCGGGAAATGCTCTCTTGCATAGGTATACATCGGGAAGATACACTCGCGGGTCTCACCTACATACTCATGCGTCTTCCAGATGGACATATTATAGAGATCTTCGACGTTATTGCCGCGGTCAGCCAGCTTGACCAGCACGGCAAGGGGATCCTCCTGGATACCGCGGAAGTAAGCCCGATGTTCCTCCTCCGTGAAATCCTTGCGCTTAGAGAGAGTCTTCACAGTCTCATAGACTCTGGGATCCAGGTGGAAGTCGGTCACCATCTCCCAGCCATGATTCTCAAAAGGGATGTCTTCAATCAGGTCATGGCAGAGGGCAGAAGCCAGCGCAATATCCTCCTCCTCACGGGAGATGGGAAGCTGAAGGTCGATCAGCATCCGACAGACCATCAGACAGTGAATCACATAGGGGATCTTGTAGGCTACGCCATCGCGGATCATGGGGGACTTACGGTGACCGCCATCGTGCAGGCCGCGCACCAAAGGCAGGGCAATCGCCGTGTTCAGCAGCTGATGGTCATAGGCATAATTCTCCACATAGACATATCTGCGCTCGATCATCCAGAATTCACTCTCATCATAGGCGAGAATCTCCGGATTGATCTGACTTAAGATCTCATTCACTTTATTCTGAAAAATAGCACGTTCTGTCATATATTTACCTCCACACATCGGTATGGTTGGTATTATTTTACGACATCTCCAAGGGATAATGCAATTATTAATATAAAAAACGGTACTTTTTTCACTTAATTATCATCTGTGTATGCTATATAAGTTTCATCGATGCGGAAGAGACAGGCCTTAAGTCCGGTAGTTCCCACATCGTAGGCGATGGTATATATCATAATCTTCCCCCCTTAAGTGGCTTATGGATACATCTTACCCGATTGGATGGGCCAGTGCCCACTCGCGTCCGTACTTCTTAAGTTCCTCCTTCTCGATCTTATCGATCCAGTCGATGAAGCACACACCATTCGCGATGCCGGGGAAGAATCGGCCACCGGGACAGTAAGTGTCTACCGCGCGATGTACTTCAGCACGGATGGCTTCCTCTGTAATCGTCTCGATATCGATCTTCGGGCCATCGATACCGCCGACCATAGCCAGCTTGCCCTCGGTGATCCGCTGAATCTCCACGATATCATTCTGAGGAATTGCTCCCTGCCAGATATCGATGCCGATCTCGACCATATCCTTCACCAGCGGCTGACAGTAGCAATCCGAGTGGTGCATATAAATCATGCCTTCTTCATGGATGGCATTGGCAATCTCGATCTGCAGAGGCTTGATCAGCTCACGCCATACGGACGGCGGCAGGAAGACCTGTCTCTTAGAGCCCCAGTCATCATGGTAGAAGATGATGTCAGGATGAATCTGTCTTGCCATCTCATGGATATACTCGATCTTGTGGTCGGCAATCACGCGCAGGAGTTCTGCCATCTCTTCCGGATACTCCAGATAGTTGACCAGAGCCTCCTCCATCCCCATCAGGTGATGGGTACGCTCGAAGAGTCCTCCGCCGAACATCACGCCGACGAACTTCTCCCTGCGATCCGTCTCATCCGCAACCTGCTTCGCCAGAGTCCAGTCCAGACCGGTTGCGGGCGGCACCACCAGATCGTCCTTCCAGTGTTCGATGTCCTTGATAACGGCATTCTCCGGCGTCACATGGGGATGCGGTCCGGGTGCTCCGGGCGGGAAGATATATACCGTCCCCCAATTGTCCTTGTACTCCTTGCCATCCTGAGGGAACATACCACTCATCAGGATAGGATCCGGAACCAGCTGAATCGCATCCATCAGATCAAAGTAATAATCCGGCTGCTCGCGATTCAGGATTGCCATAGCATTCTCACGTAATGTTCTCATACTTGTCTTACTCCCCTTTCTTTCCTTTTACTTCTTCTCTCTATTACCAATATAACCGATCTTCTGACTTTTACTTTCCTCCGAAGAGCTTCGCAAGCGGCGATACCACTGACTCTAGATCTTCGATGGCAGAGTTCAGGCCGTCAATATCGATAGCCTCCAGCTTGCCGATTGCCTGCTCGATTCCGGCAGAACTGTCATTCACCAGATCCTGCGTGTCGTTCACCAGCCCCTCGAAATCGACCTGCGCCAGCGCATCGGCGGTCTTCTGCAGATCCTGCACAGCGATGTCTGCCTCCTCCAGTGTCTTCTCGGCATTCCCCATCACGCGGGTCGCCTGCGGTACCAGCGTCAGGGCCGTCACCAAAGCAACCAGAAAGATGCCCAACATGCACAGAGCCGTCACCTTCGCCCAGAAACTCTGCTTCTTCATCAACTTCATACATTGTTCGTCCATCTTTGTCTCCCTTTCTTCCTGACAAATGCTCTAACTTTCTGCGTCCTCGGTCTCGGTCAGTGCCTGCTTTCTCTCCTGCGCCCTGCGCTCTCTTCTGGCTCTTCTCTCCTCTTCCTTCCTTGCCTTCATAGACCTCCTTCGAAGGAACATGGTTACCGCCACGGAGACAGCTATGATCAAGAGCATTGCAAGCCCCAGAAGAAGCAGTTCACGTCCTCCGCTCTGTTCCTCTGTCTCCTCTGAAGCATAAGCTGCACTCTCCGAGCGATGTGTCTCGACCTCTGTCTCTGCTGCTTCCGTCACAGCCGCCGTCGTCTCCGGCTCCGTCACAGCGACAGTCTCCGGAACCGCTGTCATGATCTCAGCAATAGAACTGCGCGGAATATTCAGATAGACCGTCTCTCTGTAATCGGAGTACTCTTCATCCTCTGAAGGATCATCATCCGAGGAATCGCCATCCCCCACTAAGAGGACCAGTCGCAGGGTCTCCGAAGTGTAGGCCATCTCCGAGATGACAGAACCGGTTCCCTGCTCTTCTGCCAGATAGATAGCTCGCAGGTCCTGCGTTTCAGGGTCATAACCATAGACCGTCGATGGTGTCTGGAAGATGATCCAATCATCCACACCGTAAGCCGACAGAACAGGTTCCTCCTCGGAAGCCCAGATCATCAGGGCATTCTCTCCGTTCGAATCCAGGGAATCCGCACAGAGAAGGCCGCTCCAAAATTCCGCGAAGTACCACTTACCATGGGAAGGAACAAAGTGGGTCCAATTGCCCCAATAGGAGGCATCTCCGAAGAGCATCTCCGAGAATGCCCAGGACTGATCAGCTGTCGGCGTATCTGTGATTCCCGCCCCCGCGATATCCTGATCAAGATACCAGTCAAAGTGGTCCAGTTCGAGCATTTCCTCATCACTGCGCAGGAAGTATTGATGGCTGATGGCGCCGATATCCCAGTGATCTTCGTTGTAGTCGCCGTTGCTCGTGTAGTCGATGTAGCGGCTGTCGTCCCAGGTGACATCGACGTGGTACCACTCGCCGTTGATACGGACCATCGTCCACTCGTGTGTCATCGAATCGCTCGTTACAGTGACCGCCTGTACGCCGCAATCGTTCAGCAGGCAGGCGTAAGCGGTCGCGTAGGCAATGCAGACCGCGCTGTGGTCGCGGAAGACACTGACCGCCTGATAGGATTCGAAGCTGTAGGTCTCCGAATCATCGTACCAACCATCATTGTCGGGGTAGTCCACCAGGGAGACCAGGTAATCATGAAGCACCAGGGCCTTCTCGAGGTCAGTCATGTCGTCAGTCACAAGATCCAGCGCATACTGATATTCCCGGTTGATCTTGTCCTGATCCTTCCGAATCTGTTCAATATTGAAGGTATCATCACCGGTGACATAGTAATCGTCCACGTCGATCCACAGCCCGGGGATGCCTGTGATCTCTCCGCCATCGGCATCCTCTTCCTCTGTGAAGTCCCACTGGGGACCGATCGAACCATAGGCTTCCCGGTAATCACTGCCGTAAGTGAAGGACATGTACGCTTCCGTCAGCTCATCGCACAGGTCCAGGATCTTCTGATACTCACTTGAGAAGTGGTCATTGTAGAGGTTGATATGGATATCCATGTCTGAGAGGTCCACACTCAACTTGCCTGCTTCGAAGGAAGCAGCCACACGAGCGGACATCTCGCTCAGCATCTCGTCCGTGACCTGCGTCTCTGCATGGGCAGATGACGGGAACAGGAACAGAGCAAGGAGCAGGAGTGATAGGGGAAGAAACTTCCCAATAAAGGAGCGATGATTCTCTGTAATATGTAAGGACATAGGTGGCCTCCCTTCCTGGTATCTACGGGTATTATCTATAATTTTAGCATGGGTGGAGAAAGATGTCGAACTATTTCGAAGTGGAATACCCCTCAGGAATCATTCGTGGTGATTAGGACTATTATTCTCAGCGGATTAAAAATACGCTGCATGTCAAGTTTTCTCCTCCTGCGTCTCACTTGTGTGCTATAATACCCCCTTGGAATGCCCGTCACCGGCTTCCCTTCATGAACATCTACCATCTTAATTCACTGTAAGGAGTCTTCCCCATGTCCCGCTCTTCTACTCGTAATCCCGACCTGCTTCATGGCAGCATCTCGGATAAGATTCTTCGTATCGCCATTCCTCTGGCCTGCACCAGTATCCTGCAGCAGCTCTTCAATTCTGCGGATATGGCTGTGGTCGGCCGCTTCGCCGGAAGCGAAGCCCTGGCGGCGGTCGGAGCCAATTCCTCCTTAATTAATATGCTTGTCAACATGTTCGTTGGTCTGTCTGTAGGTGCGAATGCCGTGATTGCCAGACATCTGGGAAGCGGCGATACCAGGCGGGCCGGCGAGACGGCGCATACCGCCATTGTTCTGGCCGTCATCAGCGGACTCTTTCTGGCTGTCATCGGCCAGGTCTTCCCCCGCATCATCCTGCAGTGGATCTCAACACCGGAGGATATCCTGCCGCTTGCAAGTCTCTATCTGCGCATCTACTTCGCAGGTATGCCCTTCATCATGCTCTATAACTTCACGAGTGCCATCTTCCGAAGCAAGGGAGATACCGGAACACCCCTGACAGCACTCACCATCGGCGGTGTCCTGAATGTCCTGCTCAATCTCTTCTTCGTCATCGTCATGGAACTGAGCGTCGCCGGTGTCGCACTAGCAACGGTCATCGCCAACATCGTCAGTTCCATGATCCTGATGATTAAGCTCATGCATGCGACGGATGCTCTGCATATCGAGCGATCCGGGCTGCGTCTGAATCTTCGCCACACGGCAGATATCGCTGCCATCGGATTACCCGCCGGCTTCCAGGCAACGCTCTTCTCCTTCTCGAATGTCATGATTCAGTCTGCCATCAATGCCCTTGGCACTCAGACCATCGCTGCGAATGCTGCGGAAGTGACCTATGAGTTCATGACCTTCTATCTGCTCTCCTCCTTCACCCAGACCAACGTCACCTTCGTCGGCCAGAACTATGGAGCGCGGAATCTTCCCCGGTGCAGGCAGGGCATCCGCCGCAGCCTGCTTCTTGCAGAGATCAGCATCATCCTCTCTGCCATTCTGCTGACGATCTTCGCAAGGCCCCTGCTCAGCATCTTCACCACGGATTCCGAAGTCATTGAGCTTGGCGTCATCCGCTTCCACATCGTCATCTGTACTCAGTGGCTGAACACCCTGATTGACAATCTCTCCGGTGCCCTCCGCGGCCTGGGGCACTCACTGGCTCCTGCCCTGGTGTGTATCGCGGGTATATGCGGATTCCGACTGATCTACATCCTGGGGGTCTACCCTATAAGTCCCAGCTACCGGCACTTGCTGCTGGTCTATCCCATCAGTTGGGTGATTACGCTGACTATCATGCTGATCATCTACTTCCGAACAATGGGGAAGCTGAGCAAGGGAATATCTGATTGACACCCGTCCGCTTGCCGGGTTTATCGCGCCGCTCGCCTGGCGGCTCGCTGTCCGTTACCCGGCAAATGTCCGTGCGTGCCCTAAAGGACTAGCTCTGCGTCGCAAGCACGCCCGTCCGCTTGCCGGGTTTATCGCGCCGCTCGCCTGGCGGCTCGCTGTCCGTTA
>R17__coassemble_585_pt1 | contig 15641 bp, 16 predicted proteins | sample R17__metabat2_low_PE_029 | metagenome-assembled genome bin R17
CGCGAAACCGCGCGGCAGGCAGCAAAGCAGGATGAGCGCGGCAGGCCGTCCGCGCAAAGGAGCAAAAGTGTAGAAGAGCGCGGAGTTCCCTGGTGCCGGGCAAGTCCGCGAAACCGCGCGGCAGGCAGCAAAGCAGGATGAGCGCGGCAGGCCGTCCGCGCCGAGGAGCAAAAGTGTAGAAAAACGCGGAATCACACCCGTGCCGGGTAAGCTCAGGAGACCGAGGAATATGAAGCAAAACCAGGAGAAGAATTACATCACCCACAAGATCCGCGTCTACGGCATCGTACAGGGCGTCGGCTTCCGTCCGACGGTCAGCCGCCATGCCATGACGGCGGGAATCACGGGAAGCGTCTGCAACTTCGGCCCTTATGTGGAGATCTTCGCACAGGGAAGCGAGGAGCAGGTGGCACTCTTCGAGAAGCTTCTTGTTGAGCAGCCGCCCAAGCGCGCGGCAATCCTCAAGGTGGACATCAAGGAAGCAGACGAAGCTGACTTCCCGGACTTTCAGATCATCGAGAGCGGCAAGACGAGCGGCGAGATCTTCATCTCCCCGGATATCGCAACCTGCGATGACTGCAAGCGAGAACTCTACGACCCATCCGACCGCCGCTTCCGCCATCCCTTCATCAATTGCACTTGCTGCGGTCCGCGTCTGACGATTCTGGACGCCTTGCCCTATGACCGCGAACGCACCAGCATGAAGGAGTTCCCTATGTGCCCCGACTGCGCGCAGGAGTACTACAGCCCCGCGACCCGCAGATACGATGCGCAGCCGGTCTGCTGCAACGAGTGCGGCCCCGAAGTCTATATCCTCACCGCAGGAGGAGAGAAGGAGACTTCGATACCAAGGGAAGTTCTGCAGAGACAGGAATCCTCAATCATTCGTGACCTTGCTGCGATCACCCATGCCCGCCGCATCATCTCTGAAGGCGGCATCGTAGCAATCAAGGGAATCGGCGGATTCCACCTCTGCTGTGACGCCACGAACGAGCAGGCGGTCGCCCTGCTTCGCACGCGCAAGAATCGTCCGGCGAAGCCATTCGCGGTTATGATGCGGGACATGGAAGCAGTTCAGAGGGAGTGCAGTGTAAATGCTCTGCAGGAGGAGATTCTGACGGGGCATCAGAAGCCGATCCTGCTGCTTGAGAGAAGATCGGAAGATGAGCAGATTGCTCCCTCCGTGGCCCCCGACAATCCCAAGCTCGGCGTCATGCTTCCCTATGCCCCGCTTCACATGCTGCTCTTTCATCTGCCGGATGCAGAGAATCCCGAACAGGAGGCGGATGGCATCCGGATGCCCGACTGTCTGGTCATGACCAGCGGCAATATCTCGGGAGCACCTATCTGTCGGGATGACCGGGATGCAGAGAAGGAACTGCGGCATCTCTGTGATGCGATTCTCTCTCACAACCGTCTAATCCGCATCCGTGCGGACGATACAGTGATGGATATCTTCGAGGATCACCCCTATATGATTAGAAGATCCCGCGGATATGCTCCGCTGCCCTTTTTATTGGCTATGCCCATGAAGGGGCAGGTGCTGGCTATCGGTGGGGAACTCAAGAATTCCTTCTGTGTTGCCACGAATGGGCTCTTCTATCCATCCCCCTATGTGGGTGATCTGGGCGATTACCGAACGGTGCAGGCACTGAAGGAGACGGTTGACCGCTTCCTTACCTTGCTTGAAGTTGAGCCGCAGGCGGTGGTCTGCGACCTGCATCCTAAGTACAATTCCACAGCAGCTGCGATGGAGATGGGACTTCCCACCATTCAGGTTCAGCACCATTACGCCCACATTCTCTCCTGTATGGCGGAGAATGATTGTCTGGAGCCTGTCATCGGTGTGTCCTTCGACGGCACCGGCTATGGAAGTGACGGCACTATCTGGGGCGGCGAGATTCTGGAAGCGGACGTCCACGGATTCCGCAGGGCAGGCAGCATCAAGCCCTTCCTGCAGATCGGTGGTGACGCATCTGCGAAGGAAGGCTGGCGTATCGCCGTATCTATGATCTACAGCCTGACAGGAGACAAGGAAGAGACCGCCCGCATCGTGCAGAAACTCGGTCTCTGTGATGAGAAGAATCTGAAGGTGCAGCTCATGATGGCAGACCGCCGCATGAATGCCGTGACTTCCACCAGTGCCGGGCGGCTCTTCGATGCTGTAAGCGCGATTCTGGGGATTCGCCGGTGCTCAAGCTTCGAGGGTGAGGCCTCCACACAGCTGATGTTCGCCGCAGAACGATGGGAGAAGCGCTGCTCTGAGATGTGTAAATGCTCAGACTCTGCGAGCCTTCGGAAGTTTACATCTCCTGCAGGTCAGACCGAAGCCCCGGAGGAACCGACAGGCACAGGTCAGGCCGAAGCATCGATGAACCTGACTGGTAAGAATCGCCATGAGAATCTTCGGGAATATCTCGGGGAAGTCTCCGAGGATGGGCTCCTCCCCACGGACCATCTGGTACGTTCGATCCTGGAAGCCCGCCTGGAAGGCGAAGACACCGAGCATCTGGCCTGGATCTTCCACGAGGCACTGGCTGTCCTTGTGACAGAGGCTTGCCTGCAGGTACGCGAGGGAACCGAAAGAAATCGGGTTGCACTGAGCGGCGGTGTCTATCAGAACCTGCTGCTCACCCGCATGACGACGGAGCACTTGAGAGAAGAAGGCTTCGAAGTCCTGCTGCACAGCATGGTACCGCCCAACGATGGCGGCATCGCACTGGGGCAGGCTCTGTATGGGATGTTGAATCCGTTGAAGTGATTCGGCAGACACCGGAACCTGTGGATTCCGAAAGTGAACTCTGCAGCTCATGTGGACGGATCAATTCGGACCCAATTCGGCAGATCATGCGGCGGAATAATTCTGATCCTGTTCGGCAGAGTTCAGACATCGGAAGCCGGTTCGACGACATGCATACCTGCATAAATGATGCCATATAGAATAGGAAGGAACAGCGATATGAGTACTGTAATTCTTGCCTGTACTACCCTCAGCGAATACGTTCAGGCAGCGCAGGAGACGATGGGAACATCCTTCCCCCTCGTGGAGGTCGACCGCAAGTACCACGTAGAGCCCAAGGACATGAGGACGCAGGTCCTGAAGACCATCGAGTCCTTGTCTCCGGAGGTGGATACCGTTCTGGTCGCGATGGGATTCTGCGGCGGCTCCTGGCAGGACGTGGTCAGCGACCGGAGAATCGTCATTCCTCGGGTGGATGACTGCGTGACGATGGTCATGACTACGGAGGACAAGTGGAACCCCAATCTCAAGGAAGCCGGTCATATGTATCTCTTCGGAGAAGGACTCAGCGGATTCTCAATCGAGGGCATTTACCAGGATCTGCGCAGACAATATGATGAGGAGATGGCGGATATGGTCTTCGAGATGTACTTCGAGAACTACCACCATCTGGACATCGTGGATACCGGTCTCTATGACTGCTACGACCTTGCCTACGTGGAGAAGGCGCAGGCAGAGGCCGACCGGATCGAGGCAGAGATCGACTATGTGCCGGGCAGCAATCATCTTCTGGAGAAGCTGGTGAGCGGCCGCTGGGATGAACAGTTTCTGGTCGTCGAGCCCGGGAAGAAGATGATTCACGGGATGTTCTTCGAGTAAGTGCGATAGGACTTGATGAACGGTAGATCCATGGCTGAATGCCGGATACGGATGAAGCTTGGCAGAGGTAGAGAGTATACCTGCCAATGGAAGGATCTGCATTATATATAGAAGAAACGCAGCAGCAAGCTGCACAAGGAGGATAGAGAGATGTGTGTTGGTATCTCTGCAAAGGTTGTTAAGATCAATGAAGGAACAGCGCTGGTGGATGCGTTCGGTGCGAAGAAGGAGATCTCCGTGGATCTGCTCGAGGACCTGGAGCCCGGCGACTATGTGATGGTACACGCAGGTATCGCAATCGCGAAGATCACGGACGATGATGAGTCTGAGACAGATGCACTGATGGAGGAACTGTTAGGATGAGTGAGAAGAAAACCGCGGCGGAGATCATCACCGGCTACGAAGGCCGCCCGCTCCGCATCATGGAAGTCTGCGGCACCCACACCCACGAGATCTTCCGCCTGGGGATCCGCAAGCTGCTGCCGAAGCAGGTGGAACTGATCTCCGGTCCCGGATGTCCCGTCTGCGTGACACCGACCGGATTCATCGACGAGGCAATCCTGCTGGCTCTGGATCACGGCGTGACTGTCTGTACCTTCGGTGACCTGGTGCGTGTGCCCGGTACTGAGGGCAGTCTTGCGCATGCCCGCGCTAAGGGCGGCAAAGTTCAGGTGGTGTATTCTCCTCTCGATGCGGTGGAGTATGCGAAAGCCCATCCCGAAGAGCAGGTGACCTTCCTGTCCGTAGGATTTGAGACGACGACCCCGGCCAACGCCCTGGCTGTCAAGAATGCGAAGGAGGCGGGACTGACCAACTTCTCTCTCCTGACCGCCAACAAGACCATGCCCAATGCCTACCAGGCTCTGAAGGACAGTGCGGATGTCTTCCTCTATCCGGGGCACGTGAATGCCATCACCGGAACCGAGCTGTGTGAGCAGCTTGCGAAGGAGCAGGGAGTCAGCGGTGTGGTTGCCGGATTCACGGCGAAGGAACTCATGCTGGCACTTGCCGTGGCGATTCAGAAAGGCGGTGAGGGCAAGCCCTTCTTCGTCAATGCCTACCCCCGTGTCGTGAAGCCCGAGGGAAGTATCGAAGCCCAGCGTCTGGTGGAAGAGATGATGGAACCCTGCGATGCCGAGTGGAGAGGACTGGGGGTCATTCCCATGTCCGGCATGCAGCTGCGCCCCGAGTATGCGGACTTCGATGCAAGGAAGAAGTATCAGCTTCCTAAGGTCGAGGGAAGGTCCAACCCCGCCTGCCGCTGCGGTGACGTCCTGCAGGGCAGGTGCAAGCCTTCTGACTGTAAGGTCTTCGGTAAGGGATGTACGCCCCTTCACCCCGTGGGTGCCTGCATGGTATCCGGTGAGGGTGCATGCTCTGCCTACTATCAGTACGGCGGACTCGAGTAAGGTCCGAGATACAGCGGAAGAAGCATCGGGATAGGGCTTACAGAACATACAACAGAGCAGAAGCATATGGATGGATCTCATGTCCGGCAGGAACAAAGCAGCCGAAGATGAGAACTTGAGCATTTGCATATAATTATTATTGAAAGAATACAGGTGATTCCTATGGAACAGACAGTAACTCTCGCGCACGGTGCCGGAGGCAAGCAGACTTCCGAGCTGATCGACCGTGTCTTCAAAGCACACTTTGCCAATCCCAGCCTGACGGCGGACGATGCCGCGGTGCTTGCGGCACCCGGAGGACGGATGGCGATGACCACGGATGGCTTCATCGTATCTCCTTCCTTCTTCCCCGGCGGCAATATCGGCAAGCTCTCCATCTGCGGTACGGTCAATGATCTGGCCTGCATGGGGGCGAAGCCGCTTTACTTAAGCTGTGCCTTCGTCATCGAGGAGGGCTTCCCCATGGAGAAGCTGGAGCAGATTGCAGCGGCCATGGAGAAGACTGCGAAGGAGGCCGGTGTGCAGATCGTCTCCGGTGATACCAAGGTGGCCGGCAAGGGACAGGTGGACGGTGTATTCATCACTACGACCGGTGTCGGCGAGATTCTGGAGGGTGTGGAGACCTCCGGTGCAAATGCTCGTCCCGGCGATGCCATCATCGTGACCGGTGATGTGGGACGTCACGGATGCACGATTCTCCTGGCGCGTGATGACTTCGGAATCGAGGCCGATGTCACCAGCGACTGTGCACCTCTGTGGGGTACCGTGGAGTCTATCCTGTCTGTGACGAAGGATGTGCATGTCATCCGTGATGCAACCAGAGGCGGCGTCGGAACCGTGCTCTATGAGATCGCCGGACAGAGCCAGGTGGGAATCCGCCTGGACGCTGCAGCCGTACCGGTACAGCCGGAGGTCCGCGGCGTCTGCGGCATGCTGGGACTGGAACCCCTCTACCTGGCCTGCGAAGGACGCCTGGTCATCTTCGCACCCAGGGAACAAGCAGCGGCAATTGTAGAAGAACTGAAGAAGGGCAAGTACTCACAGGAGGCAGCCATCATCGGAGAAGTCACAGAGGACCATGTAGGACGCGTCGTGATGACAACCGAGATCGGAGCGCAGACACTGCTGCCGCAGCCCGGAGGAGAACTATTGCCACGGATATGCTAAAACAGCGAGCCATGGAGCACTTAAACTAATGAATACCAGAGTAGCCGTCATTTCAATTATCATAGAGGACAATTCCTCCGTGGAAGCCGTCAACCAGCTTCTCCACGAGGCCGGCGAGTGGATCATCGGCCGCATGGGAATCCCCTATCGCGAGAAACACATCAACATCATCAGTATCGCCATCGATGCCCCACAGGATGTCATCAGTACCCTCGGCGGCAAGCTGGGCCGACTCTCGGGCGTCAGTGCCAAGACGGCTTACTCCAATGTGATCACGCAAGTGGATTCGGAAGAGCAGAAGCGGGGGAGCTGACAGAGATCGCTTGAGCATTTGAAAGAGAATATAAGAAGTATAGGAGATCACTATGAATAAGATTACACCCAGGACTGCGATGATCCTGCATCTGGTCTTGCTGATCGCAGCCTTCCCCATTGCCATGATGGCAGATTCCACCGGCAGCATGGCACTTTACATTGCAACCTTCGCCCTGCTTGGCGGAAGTCTCGCCATCCGCATGCTTCTGTGCAGGTGTCCTCGCTGCGGCTCTCTGCTGCAGTCACCGTGGCAGAACTTCTGTCCTAAGTGCGGTCACAATTGGAAGGAATGAAGACGGAACGGAAGTTAGATCACACTCCGGAGGAGAATTATGAAGAAGATCGCCATCTATGGTAAGGGCGGTATTGGCAAGTCCACGACCGTCTCGAATATTGCGGCAGCGCTTGCGGAGCAGGGGCTGACGGTCATGCAGATCGGCTGTGACCCGAAGGCAGATTCCACCATGGCACTGCTTGGCGGGCAGCGGATCACTTCCGTGCTTGACCTCGTGCGTGAGCGCGGGGACAACTTTACGCTCGAGGACATGGTTCATGTTGGTTACAAGGGAGTCCTCTGTGTGGAAGCGGGCGGTCCGACACCCGGGCTTGGCTGCGCCGGCCGCGGCATCATCAATGCCCTGGAGAAGCTCGAGGCCAAGGGAGCCTATGAGGTCTATCATCCGGATGTCGTCCTCTACGACGTCCTGGGGGATGTCGTCTGCGGCGGCTTCACCATGCCCATGCGCGCAGGCTATGCCGATCAGGTCTACATCCTGACTTCGGGAGAGAATATGGCTATCTATGCGGCAGCCAATATTGCAATGGCAGTCGAACGCTTCAAGGACCGCGGCTACGCGGAACTGGGAGGCTTCATCGTTAACTGCCGGAATGTGAAGTGCGAGCAGGAGAAGACGATGGAACTTGCCGAAGAATTCCACAGCCAGGTGGTCGCTTATCTGCCCCACTCCGAGCTGGTTCAGGAAGCCGACGAGCGGCACATCACCCTCATGCAGGCCTACCCGGACAGCGCCATGGCCGAAGAATACCGGGCGCTGGCATTTCGCATCACGGCTATATCGGGGACGTATCCTGAAGTGGCTGAAATTAAAGGTGTGTGACATGAAAGGAGGTCCTTCCCATGCTAGAGCGTCTGTCGCCCCCTGTACCCCATACTCCTATTGAGGTTCCCATCGGGGGGGCCTCCTTCCCTGCGCCCTTTCCTTCGAAGCTGGAGTTCAATCCGGCCTCTCACGGCACCTGGAATATCGTGCATATCGGCATGAATGTGCCGGAATCGCAGCAGATCTACGTCTGTGCTATCAACTGTATGCGCGGCGTGGTGCTGACAGCGGCAGAGATGAATGCCTCCGACCGCTTCTCCTTCGTGCTTCTCAGGGAGGAAGACCTGGTGGAAGGCACCGTGGAGGACATCACGATCGAAGGCGTGGCGGACGTGATCCGCAGGCTTCCCAGGCGCCCGCCGGCAGTCTGCCTCTTCACCGTCTGCACGCACCACTTCCTGGGCTGCGATCTGAACCGCATCTACCGCGAGCTGGAGCGCGCATTCCCGGACATCGACTTCATCCGCGGCTACATGGATCCGATCATGCAGAAGGAGAGCCCGTCCCCGGACCTCAAGCTGCGCCGCGACATGTACGCTGTGCTGCCGGCTCTTCCTGTGCGGAGGAAGCACGCTGCGATCCTCGGCCACAACATCTCCCTCTACGATGACTCCGACCTCTTCGCCTGGCTCGACCACCTGGGCTGGACCTGGGAGCAAATGCCCGACTGCGCGACCTATGAAGAGTATAAGTCCATGGGAGCTGCTGAACTCTTCCTGTCCTGTGTGCCCAACGGCAAGGCTGCCGTGGAGAACCTTGCGCGCAGGCTGGGACGTCAGGCACTCTATCTGCCCATGACCTTCTCCTACGATGAGATCGAAGCACAGTACCGGGAACTGGCCAGAGTATGCGCTTCCGGACAAATGCCCGTACCTGCAGACTGGGATGGGGATCACCTGGCTGCTTCGGGGGATTCTGACTTCCCTTCCACTTCCTGGGAGAGTCGTTACTTCGCGGAGAATCGAGCGCTCTGCGACCGGGAGGCGGATCTCACGCGTGTCTATCTCAACGGGGCGCCGATTCAGATCGACTACACGGCACATCCCCGCCCTCTGGGGCTGGCAAGGTATCTCCTGGAGCGCGGCTTCTGTGTTGAAAAAGTCTACCTGAATGGCATCAGCGGGGAAGAAAAGAAGGACTTCGACTGGTTGGTTCAGCACCACCCGGGACTGATTCTGGCTTCCTCGATTCTTCCGGCCTGCCGCGTAACACCGCGAGCCAATGATCGCAGAATCCTCGCCATCGGTCAGCAGGCGGCCTGGTTCAACAGTACCGGCCACTTTGTCAATATCGTCGAGGGGGCGGATATGCAGGGCTTCGATGGTATCCGGCAGATGCTTGCCCTGATGCGGGATGCCTGGGAGTATGAGAAGGATACGAGGGACCTGATTCCGAGGAAGGGGCTGGGCTGCGCAAGCTGCATATAATGATGAGGGAACGGCTTCCCGGTCATGTTGGGGGAATCTTCCCTTGTGAGAAGCCCTCTGACTTACTTCCGCTGCTTCTGCCATATATATGATAAGGCCGTCAAGCAGCCATCGTACTTGCGATATGAAGTTAATCCTCCAGGGAACAAAGGGACCTTTGACGTCAAGGTAGATCGAGTAAGAGGTGCGCAGTCGCCACCTACTCGATACGTGCGGCAATTATATAAGAACAGGACAGGTGTACATCCATGAACAGATCCTACAGAATTATCCCCTGTTATTCCGGCGATGTCTCCGGTGTGGCGTCTGCTCTTTATGAGCTGGGCGGCATGGTGGTCATCCATGACCCTTCCGGCTGCAACTCGACCTACAATACCCATGATGAGACGCGCTGGTACGATGAAGACAGCCTGATCTTCATTTCCGGACTTAAGCAGACGGATGCCATCCTGGGCAATGACGAGAAGTTCATTCAGGATATCCTGGATGCAGCGAGGGAACTGCATCCGAGATTCATTGCGCTTGCCAGCAGTCCCATCACCTATATGAACGGGACAGACTTCCGGGCGATTGCGAGAATCTTGAGTCGGGAACTGGGAATCCCGGTCTTCTTCGTGCCGACCAACGGTATGCATGACTATCCGGTAGGAGCCGGAGCATCTTTCGTGGAATTGTGGAAGGCATTCGAGGGGGAATTCCGGGGAAGAAGGTCTTCTATTGCAGGCAGAGAAGAAGCTTTACAGAGATCATGCGAAGAAGGAAAGGTTCGGGAAGATTCGGAAGGTAAGGACAGAGCATTGGCAGGGGAAGGATCGGAGCTAAAGGCGGGATCTTCTTCCGGGGATAGCTTGGGAGCTTCTTCCCACAGGCCGCTTGTCAATATTCTCGGTATGACACCCCTTGACTTCGCAGCGCCGGGCTCTGTGAAAGCCCTCGTGGCGTCGCTTAGGATCGCGGGCTTCGAGGTCAACTGCTGCTGGGCGATGGGAAGCTCGCTGGATGACCTCTTTCATACCACAGAGGCAGATGTCAATCTGGTGGTGTCATCTCTTGGCTACCCGCTGGCTCTGGAACTTGAGAGAGCCTGCGGCCTGCCCTTCGTAGTCGGAACGCCGATCGGCAAGTTCACCAAGGTGCTGGCGGCCGAGATAAAGAAGGCTGTCTGCGGGGAAGCGTATGAGAGATATCCCTGCCTGAACTATGATTCTGCAGATGGCATGATCCCGGGGGCTTATGAGAATGCGGGCGTTCCTTGTGATTGTGGGGAGCATCATGAGGGGCATGAGCATCACGACCACCATCATAGTCATCATGGGGCATCAGCAGTTTCTCTGAATTATGGGTCGCACTGTGTGCTGATCGGCGAGCCGGTTACCATGCATTCTCTGGCACGGGCTATTGAGGGGAAGCATCCGGAGACGACCTGTGAGGTGATCTGTCCCTTGGAGGTGTCTGATGATCTGATTGGCGCGGAACCGCGCGGCAGAAGAATCTATGGGGAGGAAGATCTGGAAGCTTATCTTGAGGAACATAAGGATTCGATTACTTCTATCTATGCAGATCCGCTCTATCGGCCGATCTGCCCGGCAGGAATTCCCTTTCTGCCGCTTCCGCATGAGGCCTTCTCGGGAAGATGCTTCCGGAGAAGCATGCCGAACCTGATGGAACTGCGGCCTTAGTGAGCGCCGACCGGGGATCCTCCTCAAAGACGCTCACCTGGCGCGGAGCCTACAAGAAAAAAGTGAGCGCCGACCGGGGATTCTCCTCAGAGACGCTCACCTGGCGCGGAGCCTACAAGAAAAAAGTGAGCGCCGAAAGCAGGAATCCCGCCGTGACGCTGACCGCTCCGGCAAGCGGTGAGAAAAAAGTGAGCGCCGATGGCGGATATCCTGCCGTAACATTGAATTTATCATGAGATGAGGGAGAAATCAGGAGGAATACTATGAGCTTGAATGACACACCATCCGGTGAGCGCATCCACATCGGCTTCTTCGGCCGCCGCAACGCGGGTAAGTCCAGCGTCGTGAATGCGGTGACCGGTCAGGATCTGGCTGTCGTCTCTGATACCAAGGGTACCACCACGGACCCTGTGACCAAGGCCATGGAACTGCTGCCTCTGGGTCCGGTCATGGTCATCGACACCCCCGGCTTTGATGACGAGGGTACTCTCGGAGAGCTGCGCGTCCGCAAGACGAAGCAGATTCTCAATCGTACGGATCTCGCTATCTTAGTGGTGGATGCGACGGAAGGCATGAAGGCATGTGAGAAGGAGCTGATCACACTCTTCAAAGAGAAGGAAATCCCCTACATCATCGTATGGAACAAGTGTGACCTGATCGAAGAATCAGCTGCAGCAGAGGATGCGCACCCGCACCAGATTCATGTCAGCGCACTTCTTGGCACCGGGATCTTTGAACTCAAGGAACTCATGGCACGCGTTGGCAAGACTTCCCTGGAAGAACGACCTCTGGTAAGAGACCTGATCCATGTCGGCGACCTTGTACTTCTTGTCATTCCCATCGACAAGGCTGCGCCCAAGGGCCGACTGATTCTGCCTCAGCAGCAGATGATCCGTGATCTTCTTGAAGGAGATGCTGCAGCCATCTGCGTAAAGGAGAATCATCTTGCGGAGACCCTGCAGTCTCTGGGAACGAAGCCTGCTATGGTGATCACCGACAGCCAAGTCTTCGAGGAAGTCTCGAAGCAAGTACCGGACGACATCCCGCTGACCTCCTTCTCCATCCTTATGGCAAGGTACAAGGGGTTGCTTGAGGAGGCGGTTCACGGAATTGCTGCTGTCGAGAACTTGAAGGATGGCGACCGTATCCTCATCTCCGAGGGCTGCACCCATCACAGACAGTGCAATGACATCGGAACGGTCAAGCTTCCCAACTGGCTGAAGAAGTATACCGGCAAGGACCTCATCATAGAGACCAGCTCCGGCCGCGGCTTCCCCGAAGATTTAAGCCCGTACGCTCTGATTATTCACTGCGGCGGCTGTATGCTGAATGAAAGAGAAGTTCTCTACCGTATGAAGAGTGCGAAGGATCAGAACGTTCCCATCACCAACTATGGTATCGCCATTGCCTATATGAAGGGCATCCTCGCAAGAAGTATCCGCATCTTCCCGGCTCTCGAGGAAGAATTAGAAGCGGAAGTTAAGTAGTACTACTTAGGAAGACGTCCCCAAGTAAACTTGTGCCGCCCAGGGAAATGTCCCCAAGTGATCCCCGAATGAGCTGTCAAAACGAGCCGAAATGCTCTGAATGCTCCGAACTATTATGAATATGAATGATAAACTTCAAGATCTGATACCCGAACCTCCGCAGATACAGCAGCCGGCTGGTCCCCTGATTGATCAATTGGCCTCTGCTCATGATTTATCGGATGGTGAATTCCTTCAGCTGCTGACACATCTTACCGCGGAAGAAGAATCTTATCTCTACAAGAAAGCCCGCGAGGTACAGCAGAGGATATATGGGAAGGACGTCTACCTTCGAGGCCTCATTGAGATCAGCAATTACTGCAGGAACGATTGCTATTACTGCGGGATTCGCAGGAGCAATCGCTGTGCTGACCGCTACCGCCTGACGCAGGAGCAGATCCTGGATTGCTGTGCGGCAGGTTATGCGCTGGACTTTCGCACCTTCGTTCTGCAGGGCGGCGAAGATCCCTGGTTCACAGACGAACGTATCTGTGATATCGTAAGCAGCATCCGCAGGACCTACCCCGACTGCGCCATCACCCTCTCCATCGGAGAGAAGAGCAGGGAAAGCTATCAGGCTTATTTCGATGCCGGCGCAGACCGTTACCTCCTTCGCCATGAGACAGCGAATGAAGAGCACTATGCGAAGCTTCATCCTGCAGATCTGTCCGCAAGCAACCGCAAGCGCTGTCTGCGGGACCTGAAGGAGATCGGTTACCAGGTCGGATGCGGCATGATGCTGGGGGCGCCCGGTCAGACACCGCAGCACATCCTGGAGGATCTCCGCTTCATGCAGGGCCTGCAGCCGCACATGATCGGCATCGGTCCCTTTATTCCCCACAAGGATACTCCCTTCCGGGAGCAGCCGGCGGGAACTCTGGAGCAGACCGTCCATCTTCTTGCCATATTGCGGCTTATGTTCCCGCACGTTCTGCTTCCTGCAACGACAGCCCTGGGAACCATCCATCCGAAGGGAAGAGAGCAGGGAATCCTGGCGGGCGCTAACGTCATTATGCCCAACCTGTCTCCGGCAGATGTCCGGGGCAAGTATCTTCTATACAATGGCAAGATCAGCACCGGAGATGAAGCGGCAGAGAACCGCTGCAATATAGAGGAGCGCATGGAGAAGATCGGCTACCGGGTGGTAGTCAGCAGAGGAGATTATCGAGGATGACTATGATGAAGAAGATATTTTATCCCGGCTGCAGAATCAAGGCAGCCTGTCCTGAGGCCAGCGAGAGGTTGGCAGAATATCTGCAGAGGAAGTACAGAATCCCGGCAGTCGGCTGCTGCAAGGTTGACTATAAGGAATTGGAAGAGCCGGATTCGACAGCAGTCCTCATCTGTAATAACTGTATCAATGACCTGGCAGGAGTTACGGCGAATCGCAATCACGAGTATGCACTGGATCTGATTGATCAGGATGATAACTTCCCATATCCTGATTACGAGGGGAAGCGATATGTACTGCAGGACTGCGGTCATGGCTATGGAGAGCGCCCCATTGATACTACAGTCCGCTCCCTTCTCAAGAAGATGAACATCGACTACATTGAGCAGCCGCCCACAGCCAGAGTTCCCTACGGTATGTCCATGCAGGAGCAGGAGAAGCTGATTAAGTCCAATGCAGCCTCTTTCCCGGAAGCTGATGTCATTACCTATTGCGGAAGCTGCAGACTCTGGATGAAGCAAAGCGGCAAGCAGGTCGTCCACATCCTGGAGCTGCTCTTCCCTTAAGCGAAAGGAATATTTCGGCCGGTTCGAGGAACCCCGCAGTTGCTATGGGGATTTATGCGGCAGTTCTTCACGCACTGAATCAGATGGATAAGGATCTGCTTTTAATTGCGAAAGATGATGAACTGGGGAGACAGCTGCAGGATCTGGATTTACTCACAAAAAGGAGAGCGTCCAGAAGGAGACTTGAGTAATGGTGTCTGGTGAGAAGAAGATTTATGTCTTTGATGACTTTAGTTTCGATGAACCACAGCTTATGGGGACTTTATATGTTAGTGTCATTAGGCGAGGAGAAAGTTACGCTTTCGAGTATAATAGTCAATGGGGAAGACAGACGGAGCCTCAGCGGCAGATGGAAGTAGTTATATGGATCTTGCTGCATTTATTAAGTCGAACAGAGCTCACCCGAAGAGAGATTTAAAAGAATTGTGGAAACGTATCGTATTTAATATGGCAATTTCGAATACGGATGATCACTTGCGAAATCATGCATTTATCCTTACTGCCGAGGGTTGGGAACTTTCGCCCCTCTATGATGTAAATCCGGTATCCTATGGAGATGAATTGTCATTGAATGTAGACGAACAAGATAACACCATTGATATCAATCTTGCCATTCGGACATCCGTCCGATACGGTATAAGTACACAAGAAGCTGAGACTTATGTACAAGAGATTCTAACAGTTGTGCGTGAAAACTGGGCAGCTCTGGCAGTAAGATATGGATTGACGCGAGGGCAGATAGAAGCCATGAAGCCGGCTTTTGCAGCTTCGATGATATAAATACAGACAAAGGAGAAATGCTCATGCGCTTGCTTATCATTCGACATGGGGAACCCGATTACTCCATCGATTCCCTCACCGAGAAGGGCTGGCGGGAAGCCGACCTTCTCTCGAAGCGCTTAGTCAAGATGGAGATTGATGAATTCTATCAGTCCCCTCTGGGACGGGCACAGCATACGGCTCTCGCAACCTTGAAGCTCTATGGGAAGGATGCGATTACGAAGGATTGGCTGCAGGAGTTCCCGGCAAGAATTCACCGCCCGGACCGCAAGGACAAGAAGATGATTCCCTGGGATTGGCTTCCCGCGGATTGGACGTCAGAGCCCCGTTTTTTTGACCGGGAAGCCTGGAAGCAGGTCGAATGCATGCAGGAAGCAGGGGTGGGAGAGATGTATGACCGAGTCTGCAGCAGCTTCGATGAACTGCTTGCAGAGCATGGCTACACGCGCGCAGGGGATCTCTACCGCGCAGCAGAGCCGAACGACAAGACGATTGCGCTCTTCTGTCACTTCGGACTGGAATGCGTGCTGCTCAGTCACCTTATGAATATCTCTCCCATGCTTCTCTGGCACGGAATGGTCGCATCACCAAGTTCCGTCACGTCCGTCTACACGGAGGAGAGAAGGGAAGGATTCGCCTACTTCCGGGCGAATTACATCGGAGACATCTCACATCTCTATGTCGCAGACGAGGAGCCATCCTTCGCAGCAAGATTCTGCGAGATGTATGTGAAAGACGAGGAGAGACATGACTAAGTTATCAAATATAGTTCAGAAATATAAGTAGTATAAAGGGTATATAAAAGCTATGGAAATGTATATATATTTCCATAGCTTTTATTTTTGTGTAAAAAAATAAATG
>R17__coassemble_586_pt1 | contig 15632 bp, 11 predicted proteins | sample R17__metabat2_low_PE_029 | metagenome-assembled genome bin R17
CCCTTAGGTTCACTATGTTGCAAGTCCGGCTTTCCTCTTCCCCGACATAGTTTTCTTCCCTCCCGCTATGGCGCTTGTCCAGCTTCCCGCTCCTCCGACATAGCTCTCCACCACAAAAATAGGGTGCTGTCTACCAGCACCCTATCTCGTATCTCCTATATATTCCACCGAAGTCCCTTCGGGAAGTGATTCTTCAACTGACCACCCGCAATCTTCCCCCAGCCGATCGACAGCCCGTTCACCAGCACCAGAGCCCATCCTTTGCCGGACGCCCCACTGAGGCTCTCTCCCTTCAGATAGGAAAGCACCGCAGGATCCTCACTCGCAAGCTCATAGACAAGAGTTGCATCCTCTCGCCCCATCGCAAGAGCCAGCGCATGGGAAGGCTCGAAGCGATTCTTCAGGAAGGTCCCCACATGAAGCCCGGCTCTCAGCACACGAATGCCAGCAAGATTCGGACTTCCCTTCGGCATACGGTAGAGTTGATCGCCGAAGCGGACCCACTCCCCGGCCATAAGGTAATCCCTCATCGCAGGCTGCAGGCTCTCTCCCATGAACTCCTCCAGAATCTGAAGCTCCTTCTTGTCCATACACTTGGCAGAATCGGAACCCTTGCTGCGGTCTGCCTTCTTCCCCTTTTTATTCTTCCTGCTCTTCGCAGGCATCTCCTCCGGTGTCTCTCCCAGAACAGGAAGTGCCAACTCACCCTCTCTTCTGAGAACTGCCACATAGTGGCCCTCCCCATGCAGATGGTGCGGCCAGAGACGAAAGGTCTTCGCCAGGGCTTCCTGTCCATCCGCCCACTCCGGGTGCGCGGGACTGAACCAGGGAGCTTCCACCTCTTCGATCCGGAAGTCCGGATGAGCCGCCAGGAATCTCTGCATCGCCTGCTCATTCTCCGCCGGGGCAAAGGTACAGGTCGAGTAGACCATCCGACCGCCGGGCATCAGCATCCTTGCCGCATAGGAGAGTACCTCGTCCTGCCGGTCTGCACAGATCTGCACATTCTCAGGGCTCCACTCTTCCATCGCAAGCGGGTTCTTGCGGAACATTCCCTCCCCGGAACAGGGGGCATCCACCAGGATGCGGTGGAAGTACTCCGGGAAATGCTCTGCCAGCGCTGCGCCATCCTCATTGGTCACCAACGCGTTGTCGATGCCCATGCGCTCCACGTTCTGGGCAAGAATCTTACAGCGATTCGGCATGATCTCATTCATCACCAGGAAGCCCTCCGGTCCCAGCATCGAAGCCAGCTGCGTCGACTTCCCGCCTGGTGCCGCACAGAGATCCAGGACCCGCTCTCCGGGTTCCGGTGCAAGCAAGGCTGCCGCAGACATCGCACTTGGTTCCTGAATATAGTAGACACCCATCTCATGATAAGGATGGCGTCCCGGCCGGCACGCCTCCGGATAGTACCAGGCATGGGCAGCCCAGGGAACCGGTTCCGCGGGAATCGCAAGCTCTGCAAGCACCTGCTTCTCCAGTTCCGACGACCAGCCTTTCTTGCGCAGATTAAATCGCAGTGCTCTGTAATTATCTTTCTGATAGCAGTCGAGGAAATCCCGGTACTCCTCTCCGAGGAGTCCCTGCATCCTCTCACAGAATGCCTCCGGCAGGTGCATCACCTGCATCTCATCTCTCTCATCTTCCCTGCACATATCCAAACCTCACACAAGGGGCTTCTGCGCCCTTTTTCAGCCTTTGCTCTACATTTTATGATACCTGGGATTACTCCGCAGTCCGTGCTCTCGTAATCCTGACCCTCATTCGCAATCCACGGGGCCCCTACCCCATTACTTGCTCATGAGGGTGCGGGTCTTAAAGTTTGGAAAAAGAGGGTGCTTACTTCGTGCACCCTTTTTTCCAACTTTGATCCCCTTGGTATCATAAAAAAGCACTTCCCCAAAGAGGAAGTGCTCTCACAATGCCGGTGGCCGGACTCGAACCGGCACGGTGTTACCCGCTTGATTTTGAGTCAAGTGCGTCTGCCAATTCCGCCACACCGGCATTTACCGAATTATATTAACACTCTTTCCTTGGATTGTCAACCAATGAAATCCTGCTTTGGCATCATCCGCAGCAGGATTTCATTGACCGATTCATTACAGGTCCTTATATGCTTTCGCCATGCGCTCCAGCGTCTGTTCCAGTACCCACTTCGGGCAGGCCAGATTGATTCTCTCATATCCATTGCCCTCCACCCCGAAGATATAGCCTTCATCCAGGAACGCCTCTGCCTGCTGCTCATTGATCTGCTGCTGTTCTTCGATTGATAAGTGATAGGCATTCAGATCCACCCACTGCAGGTAAGTGCCTTCCATGCGGTAGACCTTCGCCTTAGGCATCTCCCTCTTCATGAACTCTTCCAGATAGAGATGGTTCTCCCATACAACTGAAATCAGTTCCTCCAGCCAGGCCTCACACTCATTGTATGCGATTCGGCAGGCCTCATATCCGAGGATGTTCAGCATACTGCCTCCGCCGGAGGTCGCAAGTTCCTTCGTAAACCGCTCTCTAAGTTCCGGATTATGAATCATGATATTGGAGGTCTGCATTCCGGCCAGATTGAAGGTCTTGCTCGGCGCCGTACACACCAGACAGCGATCTGCGAAGTCCTCCCTGATCTGTGCGAATACCGTGTGAGTAACCCCGGGCATCATCAAGTCACTGTGAATCTCATCGCTCAGCACCAGCACATCATGCTTCAGGCACATCTCTCCCAGCCGAACCAGTTCCTCATACTTCCAGGCATGACCGGTAGGATTCTGCGGATTGCACAGGAAGAGCATATGGATCTGATTCTCCTCGATCTTGCGCTCCATATCCTCAAAGTCCACCTCATAGTGGTCCCCTGTATTGATCAAAGAAGACGTCACCACACATCTTCCATTCTCCCGCACGGCAGCGTAGAAAGGAGGGTAGGCCGGTGTCATCAGCAGAACCGGATCCCCGGGCTTCGTAAATGCTCTCACCGCCGCGTACAGGGTCGGAATCACACCCGGCGAGCATACAATCTCCTCCCTGCTGACATCCCAATGCTTCTTGCGCTTCATCCAGGAAATTACGGCATCATAGTAGGCATCGGTCGGCATGGTATAGCCAAGTACTGCCGTATCGAGGAACCGTTTCAGACCCTCGATCACTTCCGGCGGATTCATGAACTCCATATCTGCCACGGACAGAGGAACCGCCGCCTCGCACACATCCGGCTTCGCCTCTAGCATCGCATTCCACTTTGCGGAACCCACACCTCTGCGGTTGGGAAGGGTCGTAAAATCATAGCCCATACTCTCTTTTCCTCCCTCAATGAATCCTCTCAGAACAATTCTCCAGAGGATCTCTTCGACATCATCTTATCACAGATTCCCCTGAAATATCATCTTTTCGATTCACAATTTTCGAACATTTCCATTTTTCTATTGCCGATTATCAAAAAAATGATTACAATAGATATTATAGAATGTCCAGATTGTTCGGACATGCACTAATATATCAATGGAGGAAAAACCCATGTTTGATGCATTAATCGCACAGTTACAGGCACAGCCTCGTACCATCGTTTTCACCGAGGGTCCCGATCCCCGTATTCTTGAAGCTGCTGACCGTCTGCTGAAGGACGACATCCTGAAGGTTATCATGATCGGTAACGTTGAGGAAGTGAAGGCTGCTGCAGCTAAGGGCAACTTCAATATTGACAAGGCTGAGATCATCGATCCCGCTGAATATCCCGAGATGGATGCTCTGGTTGAGCAGATGGTTGCTCTGCGTAAGGGCAAGATGACCGAGGAAGCTGTTCGCGAAGCTCTGCTGAAGGGCAACTACTTCGGAACCATGCTGGTTAAGGCCGGCAAGGCAGACTGCCTGCTGGGCGGCGCTACCTACTCCACCGCTGATACCGTTCGTCCTGCTCTGCAGCTGGTTAAGACCAAGCCCGGCGCATCTCTGGTAAGCTCCTGCTTCATCATGGTTCGCGGCGATGAGAAGATCGCTATGGGTGACTGCGCTATCAACATCGACTACCCCGATGATGCAAGAAGCACCGGCGCTCGTAAGCTGGCTGAGGTTGCTGTTGAGACCGCTAAGACCGCTAAGATCTTCGGTATCGATCCTAAGGTTGCTGTTCTGTCCTTCTCCACCAACGGTTCCGGTAAGGGCGCTACCGTTAAGCTGAGCCATGACGCTGTTGCTGAGGCCAGAGCTATGGATCCCGAGCTGCTGATTGATGGCGAGATGCAGTTTGATGCTGCTGTTGCTCCCGAAGTTGGACAGTTGAAGTTCAAGGGATCTCCCGTTGCAGGTTATGCTAACACCTTCATCTTCCCTTGCATCGAGGCCGGCAATATCGGTTACAAGATTGCTCAGAGACTGGGCGGATACGAAGCTTACGGTCCCATCCTGCAGGGTCTGAATGCTCCCATCAACGACCTGAGCCGTGGATGCAATGCTGACGAAGTATACAAGATGGCTATCATCACCGCAGCACTGAGCTAATCATTGCTTACATGATACAAAAGGAGATGCCCATGGGCATCTCCTTTTTGTATTCTCGAAATCTGATAAGTCTTTACCTTGCGTATCTTACATTCCAAGCTTCTCCATCTCTGCCAGAATCTCTGCTTCACTCTTCTCATCCACAATCATCTCATAGTCACCCTCTTCTTCCATCATGCGAGCCTCCGCCTCACTTCCGGGAAGGATCTTCTGACCATTCTCATCCAGAATAAAGTCACCGCAGGCATCTACGATAGGAAGATAGGGCTTCATCTCAGGCAGCAGCAGCGTAGCCCCCAGCATAGCAATCGCGCCAAAACCAAAGAAACACCAGATGAAAGCATAGAGCGGCATCATCTGCGTATCTGTATAGGTCAGATAAAGAGGGAAGATATTGAAGAACAACAGTACCAGGGTCTTGAGCGGCTTATGCATCGCAAAGTAGATGCCATTGCGCAGAAGATGAGGAATCGTATCCGCAAAGGCCGCCATCGTCGGGAAGAGATAGATCAGACATACCAGAAGAATGCCCACGATCACCCACAGTGCATATCGGATCACAGCAATCCCGCCCTCCATATGAGAACAGATCTGGAAGTCCATATAGAAGAAGACTGCCAGTAAGATGGCAATCACCCAGACGATCGTTGCCTGCTTGAAGTTCGACTTGAATCCCTTCCAGAACTGAACGAAAGGATTCACGACACCATCGCCGCGAAGAGTCTTCAGCATCACATGATAGAGCGCCACAGCAGCGGCTCCCATCGTAACAACAGGCATGCTGAAGAGAACGAACATCAGATTTGCTCCGATAATGACTCCCAGACGGGTCATCAGCTTACCGAAGGAACTCTCATTGCTCAGGAATCCACTAATCAATTCATGCATCTTATCTACCCTCACTCTTCCGTAAATATATAGTCCAAAAAGGCTTCGACAGCATCGATATTCTGCGCATAGGCACCGATGCCCAGAGCACAGTCACCTGCATAAGTTCCATACTTTGTCTGAACGATACTGTCACTGATATCGATTCCCACGGGAACCGGGTCCGTACTGTACTCTGTATCATAGGGCTGACAGTAGATCAGACGATCCCCATACTTCTCCATGATAGAGCTGCATGTCTCAGAACTCAGATCAAGCAGACGACCGCTTTCACCGAACAGTTCCAGATCCTCTGTTTCCATGATGGCTGCATCCAAAGTCGCACTATCAATATATGCGACAAACAATTCATAGTAGTCGTTGCCTCTTCCCAGATTCTCAGAGTAGTCAAAGTAGATCTCATCATTGAACTCCACCAGCTTCTCTGACAGATCATAACCGGTATATTCAGTATAGCCGTCCCACAGCTCGGAATCGGTTCCCACATCCACTCTGGTATTCACGATTCCCAGATAGAACCAGTGATCTGCTATGGTCGTATGTATACGAATACCTATATAAGTTACGAGAATCACAAAAGATAGTATGCCGACGATCCAGAGCTTATAGTATTCCCAGATATAAGCCGCCTTCTCCTTCCCGGACAGATGTGCGATCTTCTTCTTCTCGCTCTCAAGAAACTTCTTCATCCAGTTCATGTCTTCTTCCCTCTCTGCACTACATCGATCGCTCTCTATATCGAATCCGATGAATCAATCTAAGGCAGCTGATACTCTTCCCGCTGAAGATCCTGCTTGCGATAGTTTCTTGGACTCACACCATAGACCTTCTTATACATCTTCGAGAATGTCAGCGGATTATCATATCCCACCCGGCGCGATATCTCCTGAATCGCCATATCGGTCTCCTCCAGCATCTTCTTCGCACGATCCATGCGGTACTTCAGAAGATACTCCTGCGGAGATACCCCAACCTTCTTCTTAAAGATATTCGTCAGATAGCTCCTATGAATGCCAATCTGTCTAGCAATATCGTTCACCGTCAGGCTGCTGTAATTGCCATGAATAAAGTCCAGAGCATATTCCACATAGACATCCGAAGAATACTCCTTCGTATTCTTATGCGTCTGATTTGCAAAGGAACCGGAACGAATCAGATAGCTGATGAACTCCATCAGGATTCCCAGCCGCATCAATTCATTCGCCTTATTCAGCTCCGAATGATCAATCATGCGCTGCACCAGCTCGACGAACTTCTGCGATTCCACATGACTCTCCAGCACATTCACGCCATCCGTAAACCCGGCCTCCTCCACGAATTCCTTCGCCATCTCTCCGTCAAAGGACATCCAGCAGTAGTTCCAGGGATCGGAATCATCGGGAATATACCAGGTTTCCTCCCCCGGCTTCGTAATAAAGATCTGACCAAAGTGCAGTTCCCGGACGTCTTTCTCTACACATAACTTCCCGCGTCCTGCAAAGATCACATGCGCATGATAGCCCTCTCGGTTCTCTGTCTTCACCAGGTTGCCCGGCAGCCCCTTCTCGATGCCGCAGGAGATCAGATAGATTGCTTCCATCGGCCGCTTGTGGTAATTCAGACATCGATATCTTCGGTTCTCAATCAAGCTCATATTCTCATCCATCAGTTACACCTCATCATAAGAAATGCCGAGGACATCTGTCATGCGAGATGTCCCCGGCATATTAGTTTAAATTACACTGCAATCTCAGTCAAGAATAATTACAGCTTACCACCGGAGGTAGCGATACCTTCTACGAACTGCTTCTGGAAGATGATGTAGATAACAACCATAGGGATGATTGCAAGTACTGCAGAAGCCATCATCGTAGGATACTCGGAACCGTACTGACCCTGCATCTTAGCAAGACCTGCAGACAGAGTGGTCGTTGCAGAGTTGGTGCAGACGATCATGGGCCACATCAGATCCTTGAATGCGAACAGGGCAGTGAAGATACCCAGAGATACCATGGAAGAACGAGTCAGAGGCATCATGATCTTCAGGAAGGTCTGTCCGATATTGCAGCCATCGATATGAGCTGCTTCTTCCAGATCCTTAGGAAGGCCTTCATAACCGGTCTTCAGCAGGTAAGTACCGAATGCGGTAACGATACCGGGGAATACCAGACCTGCGCAGGTGTTCAGCAGACCCAGCTTGGATACCATCAGGTACTGAGGGATGATGAAGATCTGAGAAGGGATCATCATCTGAACCAATACCAGAGAGAACAGGAAGTTCTTGCCGGGGAACTTCAGACGTCCGAATGCATAGCCGGCCATGGTAGCGGTCAGGCAAGCGCATACAACACGGAAGAAGATCATCAGCAGAGTATTCTTATACAGAATAATGAAGTTGTAGGACTCCCATACGGAAGCGAAGTTCTCCCAATGCCAGCCATTGTGAGGCAGGATATAGAAGGGAGCAACAGAGATGGCTTCCTGGTTGGTCTTCAGAGCGGTCAGGATCATCCAAGCAAAGGGAACGATCATGATGAAAGCCATGATAACCAGGACCACATACATAATTACCTTATTAACAAGCGCTCTTGTACGTGCACTTTCCATAATTAATCCCCTTTCTTAGTTGTGGAATACCAGCTTCTTCTCAGCAGCCTGCATAATCACAGTAACAACCATGATGAATGCTACCAGTACCATTACGAGAGTAGCACCATAACCCTTGTTGCCGTTGGTGAATGCGTAGGTGTAGAAGAGGTATACGATGGACTGTACCTTAGGCAGAGCCAGATTGGTCTTATCCATTACCATGAACATCAGGTCGAAGATGGTCAGAGCACCGATGACACGGGTCTGAACGATGAAGAAGGTAGTGGGGCTCAGCAGCGGAACAGTAATGTGGAAGAACTGCTTGATACCGGTAGCGCCATCGATCTCGGCTGCCTCATAGTAGTCGCCGGGGATCTCCTGCAGACCGGAGATAAACAGTACCATGTTATAACCGATGATAGACCATACACCGATGATACCGATTGCGATCCATGCGATGTTGGGATCGGAGATCCATGCAATATTCGTATGGAAGATATTGTTCAGCAGACCGAACTGCTGATTGTACAGCCACTTCCATACCATGGCAACTGCTGCAGGTGCACAAACCATGGGCAGGAAGAAGATGGTACGGAATACGGAGGTACCTGCCAGCTTCTTGTTCAGGAATACAGCGAGGATCAGAGCGATCACTACGCCGGCGGGAACTTCGATGATGGCATACTTAATAGTGTTCAGCAGAGACTGCCAGGTTTCAGATGCGGTAAGTACTACAGAGTAGTTAGCAAGTCCTACGAAGGTATTGCCCTTACCAAAGTCACCCGTCTTGCAGAAAGACTGGTAGATGGTATTGAATACAGGGTAGAAGTTCAGGATGATCAGACCAAGCATCGTGGGAGCAACGAATGCCCAACCCCACTTGGCCTCGTTCATCTCGGCCTTCGTCATTTTCTTCTTGGTATCTTTTGCCATTTTTTTCTCCTCATAAAACAGGACACAACCAATATATTCTCATCTTCAGAGACTCCCCACGAAGACAAGAATAAGAAAGATGAAAGGCGGGCACACCGAACCTGTGGTGGCCCGCCTGACTGTCGCCAGCTCATGAACTATAGTTCATGCACATTCGACTCTTTTTAGGATCACAGCTTGCGCTGCTTATCAATCTTAATACGGATTACTCCTGAGCAATTGCGTTCTCGATGATAGCCTGTGCATTGTCACAAGCGGTAGCCATCAGATCAGCATCCTCGGGGTTCTGCCATGCATCCAGGAATGCACCGGTCTGCTGCAGAGCATCTTCCCAAACGGTGGTGTTTCTGGTGTAAGGACGGAAGAACAGGGAACCGGTCTCCTCAACAGTGATGAATGCGGATACATCCATACCCTCGAATGCATTAGCGAATGCATCGGATACACCATACATACCGCCCATGGTTACGCCCAGTTCAGCCTGCTTCAGCTGACCTTCCTCGGAGCAGAAGTACTTGATCAGAGACCATGCAGCAGCGGGATCAGCGGTAGCAGCGGATGCAGCCCAGCCAAGGCCGTTGTATGCAGACCAACGCTCACCCTCATCGCAAGCGCCGTTGCCGTTAACATCAGCGTAAGGCAGAACAGCCCATGCATAGTCAGCGGAATTCTCAGCAGTGTAGAAGGAGTTGATCATCCAGGAACCCTGAGTGATCATAGCGCACTTACCGGACATGAACAGAGAATCGGTACCGGTCTCAGCAACTACGGACTGAGGAGCACCAACAGTCAGGAGCTTTCTAACCATCTCCATACCTGCCTTACCTTCATCAGAACCGATGGTGGTTCCCTTGTGGTCATCGGTGATAACCTGTCCGCCGTAAGCGTAAACCAGATTGTACCAACCATCCTGGTTGTTGGAGGTGTTCATAGCAACACCGTAAACATCGCCGTTGGAGCCTTCGGTGATAGCCTTAGCTGCTTCATACATATCCTCATAAGTCCAGGTCTCATCGGGATATGCTACACCGTACTCATCAAAGATAGCCTTGTTGTACAGCAGAGCGATGGTATCATGATCCTTAGGCAGAGCATAGATGTTGCCATCGGAACGGGTGTACAGATTCTTAACGCCCTCGTAGTATACGGACATGTCTACACCGTCAGCCTCGATGTAGGAATCCAGCTGCAGCAGGATGTCATTCTCCATGTACATCTGAGCGGTATTGGAGTGCATCCAGAATACATCGGGCATCTCGCCGCCGGAAGCACCGGCCTCGAGAAGGGTCCAGTAGTTGTCCCAGTCAACAACTTCGATGGAAACCTTAACGCCGGACTCTGCAGACCAATCATCAGCGATCTCCTGCAGACCTGCTCTCTGGTTGTTATCCCAGATGTTAACCTTCAGTTCGGTAGCGGTGAAACCGCCGTCGGTGCTGCCTGCTTCAGCTGCAGGAGCTGCGGTGGTCTCGGTGGTGCTGCTGCTTCCGCCGCATGCAGCCAGGGACATACCCATAGCAGCTACAAGAGCCAGAGCAATAAACTTGTTCTTCTTCATCATTCTTCCTCCTTGAAATGGAAATATGATACTAAGCACCATCCCTATGACAGTGCTCATAACATACATAAATTTTATTCCATAAGCATTCAATGGTGTATGGCTTAATGTTGCATTTACATGGCTTAATGTCTTCATTTTTCCGTGAAAGCTGTTAAAATTCTATAATATTTTCACTCATTTTTTATTATTTTGTCATTTATTTACGCATAAAATAATTTTTTTGCCCCATAAAAAATCACATTATTCCATGCTCAAAATTCTCTTGACAAAGTATTGGGCATAAAAAAAGTGAGCAATATTTTACACAATATTGCTCACTCGTGTTGTTTTACAGTATATATTGATTATTTTAAAGACATTGTGTCATGTCATTCGATTGACATGTCTACTATTTTCCTCATGTCACTCGTTTGTCATATTTTTATTTTCAACGACGGAATTCCTTTTATCATTCTACCGCTTTCAGAAGATAGAGACGAGAATCATAGTCTCCGCTCAGTTCCACTTCCTTATCCGGTTCGAACAGGAAGGACATCGGATGTGCTGCAGAATCCTGAGGCATCAGTCCAAACTGCATCAATTCATCACCGCCGCGCACCAGTCGTCCATCGATGGCATAATCGAAGGCAGGATTCAATCCCTGCAGACGAATCTGCATGAATCCGGCATTCACCGTATTCATCAACTGATAAACACCGACAATAGCTTCCTTCTGATCTTCAGAGACAACCATCCATGCAGCACGGTTCCCGGCATAGGGGCTCATCAGGCGATAGAAGTGGCCGAACTGAATCAGCTCGCGATGTTCCTTCATGAAGGACACCTGTCTCTTCACTGTCTCGATTTCTTCCTCCTCCAGAGCATTCAGATCCATCTCATAACCGAAGGCACCAAAGTATGCCACGTTGGCTCTGGTCTCAAGCGGTGTGGTTCTTCCCAACTGCTGATTCGGGCACTCTGATACGTGGGCACCCCAGGAAGAGATCGGATAGCCATAGGAAGATCCGTACTGAATAGATACTCGCTGAATCGCATCGGTATCATCGGAGCACCAGGCCTGAGGGGCATAGTATAACATCCCGGCATCGAAGCGGCAGCCCCCGCTTGCACAGGACTCGAAGAGAAGTCCGGGATATCTGGCAAGCAGAAGTTCATAGAGATGATATACTCCCAGAATATATCTATGGTACACCTCACCCTGCTGATCCGCCGGCCAGTAACTTGAATAACACTCTGTAATCGAGCGGTTCATGTCCCACTTGATGTAGGAGATTCCGGCTCCGTCGAACTGACGGATCAGCATCTGATATACACAGTCCACGACTTCGGGATTGGAGAAGTCAAGAACCAGCTGATTGCGTCCCAGGCTCTTCCTGCGTTCCGGAGTGCACAGAACATATTCCGGATGCTTCCGGTAGAGATCGGAATCCTCATTCACCATCTCCGGTTCGATCCAGATACCGAACTTCAGACCGAGCTTCTGAATCTCCGCAGACAGTCCTGCCACACCCCCCGGAAGCTTGGACTTATCGACAACCCAATCACCAAGGCCGGAGAACTCGGTACGCTTGCCAAACCATCCGTCATCCAGGACGAACAATTCTACACCAACCTCAGCTCCCTTCCTGGCAATCTTAAGGACATCTTCCTGTGTGAATTCCATGCCGGTCGCTTCCCAGTTGTTCAACAGAACAGGTCTGGGCTGATCTCTCCAGGGACCACGGGCAACACGCGTACGAAGCAGTGTATGTATCTGATGAGACAGACCATTCAGACCATCTGCAGAATAAGTCATCAGTACTTCCGGGGTCTGGAAGACCTCTCCGGGGGGCATCTTCCAACTAAACTGTCTGGGATTGATTCCCATCGTAAAGCGAGTTACACCGAAGGTATCCACCTCCGCGGATGCCAGGAAGTTGCCGGAATAGACAAAGGAGAAGCCGTAAGCCTGACCGGCATCTTCAGTCGTATTCGAACGCTTCAGAATAACAAAGGGATTCTCCTGAGAACTGGAGTGACCGCGCATCGATTCGATGGCGGTAACTCCCATCTCCAGCTTTCTTACCTTAGGTGCGCGCTCCCTTGCCCAGGCTCCGGAGAACTGCATCCACTCATAGTCATAATCTGGAAGATCCACGCAGCAGGACATCGCCCGCTCCAGGCGCAGGGTCTGACTTCCCTGATTCTCGAATCTGGCGCTTCTGGCAATCGCCGCCATATTCTGATAGATCGTATAGGTCAGCGTAAGTTCCATACCGGTCAGAGCATCCCTGAGCAGGATCTCCAGCGTATCTGCCTCGGAAGAATCTTCTACATAGGCATGAGGCAGATCCTTCAGATCGGGCTTCCCTGCAAGGATCTGATGACCGACATAGGAGAAGTCACTGATGTGGCTGCCATTCTCCATCACAAGTTCCAGTGCCGGCTGACGGAAGTCACTGGTACCAAAGGAAGGATACTCCTGTCTGGTAAACTCGAGGGAGAAGTTAGGGAACTCCTTCATAGGCCAGGACGAGATCGGTCTGCAGGATCCTTCCTGCAGGTAAGAGAAAGTCTCGCGGTCTCTCACCTTGGCTCCATAGTAGAGCTGCCCAATCTGACCATTCGGCAGGATACAGATAATGTAACTTACCCGGTCATTGAAGAGATGGAACTCTCTTCCTTGTTCATGGAATACAATTGCCATGACGCTTCCTCCTTATATATCTTACATTGCGGTGAAAAGCGCACCCGCAAACTGCCGCGGATGCGCCATCATTATCAGTATAGCACTCTTATCTGCAGGCTTCCAGATAGTACCGGAAGCTGGAATATTCGCTCACTTCTCTGGGGATAGGAATGCCCGCATGCATCAGCGCTGCACCGCTCAGAACCAGCTCCAGACCGGATACATGATATCTGGTCCGGGGATCCAGCCCCTTCGCCTTCACATACTCCTGCGCACCATTGACGGTCTCCTTCAAGGTAACCACGCTGATCAGTGCTGTCTTCTTATCCTTGGCTACGGACTCCCACGCAATCAGGTTATTCACTTCAAAGGGATTGGACAGTCTGTAGTAATCTCCGTAGAATACCACCGGATAGTACTTATGAAAGAGTTCGCTCTGCTTCTTGCATGCTGCAATATCCTTCTTCTTCAGATGAGTAGCATCCACTTCGTATCCGAAGGTACCGCACATAGCAACCGTGGCTCTGGTCTCCCAGGATACCTGAGGACCGGCATCAGATACATGGGCGCCCATGCTGGATACCGGATAGACGAAGGACGTACCATAATGAAGCTTCAGATTATCGATAGGTCTGGTATTGTCGGATACCCAGTACTGCGGGAAGTAGCAAAGCATCGCCGCATCGTATCTTCCGCCGCCGCCGGAACACCCTTCAAAAAGGATATCCGGATGCGTCTTAATGATACCATCCATCACACGGTAGAGGCCAAGCACATATCTGTGATATACCTCTCCCTGCTTCTCACCAGCCATGGCATTGGACCAGATATCGGTAATAGATCGGTTGATATCCCACTTCATATAGTAGATATTCGCACTGTCGAGAACTTTATTTACGGCATCGATCAGGTAATCCTGCACGTCTCTGCGAGACATATCCAGGACCAGCTGATTACGACTTCTCACTGCAGGCCTTCCGGGAATCTGCATCACCCATTCCGGATGTGCACGATAGAGATCAGAATCCTCGCTGACCATCTCCGGCTCAAACCAGATACCGAACTTCAGTCCCATCTCGTTGACCTTATCTACCAGAGCATTCAGCCCGCCTCGGATCTTATTCTCATTGACCACCCAGTCACCCAGGCCGGAATTATCATCATCTCTCTTGCCATACCACCCATCGTCCATGACGAGCATCTCGACACCCATCTTCTTCGCTGCCGCGGCAATCTCCAGAAGCTTCGTCTCATTAAAGCTGAAGAAAGCAGCCTCCCAGGTATTGATCAGGATCGGACGCTTCTCGTGCATGAACTTGCTCGAACAGAGATTGGACCGGAAGAAGTCATGATAGAGGTGACTCAGCCCCGTAAGACCATGCTCCGTGAATGCCATCATCACTTCCGGGCCCTCGAAGTCCTCCCCCGCAGGGACCTCATAGTTAAACTGCTTGGTATTGATACCCATCTGCATGCGAACCTGATCATACTGATCCAACTCTACCTCACAAAGGAAGTTACCGGAGTAGATCAGCGATGCACCATAGCAGTCACCATAGTCCTCGGTCGCTTCATGATCACAAAGCACTATAAAGGGATTCTGCTGATGAGAAGAGGTACCACGCACAGACTGAATGGTATGTACATGATGATTGATCCTCTGACGCTCCACCTGACGCTCCTGACCATATCTTCCGGGCAGAGAGATGATATCCAGATTGGCACCATTCATAAAGTCCAGACAGGCAGACATCACCTTGCGCAGGTGAATCGCTCCGCTTCCACCATTATGAACGCGTACCGATCTCGTAATCAGATCCGCCTCTTCAAACACAGAGTAGTAGAGAATCACTTACACGCTCGTGACAGCATCACAAAGAACGATCTCCAGCGTCTGCACAGGCTCATTCTCACGGGCAAATGCACAAGGCAGCGTCTGCAGCTTATGCTTGCCTTCGGTGATCTTCCAGGAGCTCACTCTTCCGTTAAAAGAATAGCTGCCGTCGCTATTGACCACTTCAATGGAATTCACACGGAAGTCTCCCTGCTGCTGCGTCGAGTACTCCTGAGGCTGAGCATCCAGAGAGAAGGTTCTCTCGAATCTGGAATCATAAGGATTGCCGGAGAACCCACGATCATACTGCTTGATCTGATATGCCAGATCCTCGTCCTCAAGCGAAGGACCATAGTAGAGATGGTTCAGGTAATCCAGGTTGCCGATCTTCATCATATAAGTCGTATGACTTGTGTGAAGTGAGATCGTCTTACAGGCTTCATTATAGATAATAGACATAATCTTCCCCCCTATGTCTGATAAGCGCACGGTCAATATACCGCACGCATCTATATTCTAATCGCTACTTTTATCAAAGTATATAGTCAAATGTATTCCCATTGCTTCAGGATGTTGACATAAAAAAACCTGCATGCTGGAGGCCTTGCCTCTAGCTCCACGCGGTATGAAAACACGCACAGTTCCGCTTCGCTCCCACTGTGCTCCAAAAATTCGTATTCCACGGGGCC
>R17__coassemble_587_pt1 | contig 15613 bp, 12 predicted proteins | sample R17__metabat2_low_PE_029 | metagenome-assembled genome bin R17
TCAGATACCAGTGCACGCTCTTGACAATCTCTTCCCTCGCTGTTGAAAAGGTATATTGACTTTTCCCTACGTACTGGACAATCTCTGCCTTGGCTCCGGATTCTTCCCGAACCTCTCTCAGCGCTGTCTCCTCAAAGGTCTCTCCGGGTTCAATCGTACCCTTCGGAAGAACCCAACCTTCGTACTTGTTCCGGATATTCTTGTATAGCAACAAGATCTTCCCTCGAAAAATCACCACACCGCCACAGCTCGTTGCCTCTGTCATAGCAAAGCCTCCTGTTCGGTTGGTATATAAAACTGTGTTTAGTATAACACGGGGAATGAGTGAAGTCAACGAAGCCATGAGATCTCATAAAACAAGATAAAATAAAGCCAACACCCGCAGAACCGGAAAGATTCAGAAACTGCAGGTGTGAGCATGTTAATTGAAGGCTGCCTCCAGCACTTCTCTGGCAATGGGAGCTGCCACAGAGCCTCCGCCCCCCGCATTCTCTACAACAACACTGACCGCTATCTTCCTGCCGGTAGTATCCGACACACCATAGCCGATAAACCAGGCATCGGTCTCCTGCTCCTTCGTCACCTCAGCAGAACCGGTCTTACCATAGGCAGTATAGCCGGAACCTGCTGCACCGGAACCGGTACCATCTGTGACCACCCGGCGCATCATATCCTGCAGAATCCCCGCCTCCTTCTTGCTCATCACATCCGCATACCGGGAGGGACTGCTCGTCTTCACAGTATTCCCTTCCGAAGACATGACCGAATCGATCAGATAAGGCTTCATCATCACGCCATCATTGGCAACCGATGCCGCAATCATACAGTTCAGCAGCGGCGTCACCTGCGTCTCTCCCTGACCAATCGACGTCTGCATGGACAGAAACTCCGACTTATTATTCTTCAACCGGAAGATACTCTTAGTCATGGACACACCGCTGATCGTCTGGTTAAAGCCAAAGCTCTCACACAGAGAATAGAAGTCCGAGAAATCCAGCTGCCGGCCGATACTTGCGTAAGCGCCATTGCAGGAACAGGCAAATGCTCCCGCCAGATCCAGTTCCCCATGTGCTGTCTGTCCATAACACTGAATCGTCAGGTCATCCACATTATAGATACCGCTGCATTCGAAGGAGAAGTTCTTCCAGGCCTTAGGATACTCCCGCATGTACTCCAGCGTTGTCAGGACCTTAAATGTAGAACCGGGAGGATAGAGTCCATACGTGGCCCGGTTCACCAGCGTTCCCTCATCATCTTCATCGTTGATCAACTCATCATAGTATTCACTGAGTGTATTGGGATCAAAATCAGGCTTACTGACCATGGCCAGAATCTCACCTGTCTCCGCATCCATCGCGACCACAGCACCCTGATAATCGCCCAATGCTTCATAGGCAGCTTCCTGAATCCGTACATTCAAGGTCGTCTGCACAGAATCTCCGGTCTCCTTCCGCCCTCGCAGCTCATTGAGGATCTTATTCAGAATGGTCTCATGCGAATCAAGCAAGCTGGCTGCCGCCTGTGACTCCAGACCGGAGGTTCCCTCACTGGAGTAGCCAACCACGTGGGCGAAGACTCTGCCCTGAGGGTAGGTTCTGGTCTCACTGCCATCCTCATCCACGATAGTCTCTGCGAGAACCGTGCCATCCGAGGCAAGGATATCTCCACGAACGCACTGTTCCTCCAGAAGCGTCTGTCTGCGGCTGTTATAACTGTTATTCTTGTAGGTATCGGCCTGTGTATGCATAAACCAACCCATATAACCGATCACAACAACAAAGATTGCAATAAAGAGGTAGGTACAAAGGATGATCTCCTTGTTCGTCTCACGCAATTGATTCCGATGCTCACGTTCCGCTGCCCTCCGGATCTGCTGCTGTGCCCGCATCTGCTGCCGCTCTTCCGGAGTCATCCGGGAACTTGCAGAACTGCTCTCCCGCCTGCGTCTTCCCCGGGATCCTTCTTCGCCTTGTTCCCGTGCTCGCTTTTCCATAGCTGCCTCAGGCTTCTTTACATTCCGCTCTTCAGCATGTATATCCGCTCTTGCTCTGCGCTCCGAGGCCTCTTCCGAACGGCGGCGGCGATCCTCCGACATACGGGAATCTCTTCTTCTGGTTCGATCCGTGGCATTCGCTTCTCTGCGCAGACGTCTCAATTCAGCTTCCGATCTCTGCAGCTCGTCTTCTTCGCTCTTCACGCCGCGCCTCCTCTCTGCGTATACGCTCTTCTTCCTGGTCTCTCAGTTCCTTCGCCTTCATGAGATGAAGTCCCTGAATAATACCGATTACGATCATCGTACTCAACACAGAACTTCCTCCATAACTGATCAGGGGAAGTGTGATACCGGTCAGAGGAATCATCTTCAGATTGCCGCCGATATGCAGGAATACCTGGAATCCCATCATGACCGCCATACCAAACCCGGCCACCTTATAGAACAGTTCATTCATCCATGTAGATACCCAGCACATCTGCAGAATAAATCCCAGATAAATCAGAATCAGCAAAATAGCAAAGATACCGCCGAATTCTTCACAGATCACGGAGAATACCATGTCATTACGGCCAAGGGGGATGGAAGTAGGCACTCCACGGCAGAATCCCAGACCCAGCCAGCCGCCGGTACAAATACCGAAGAGAGCCTGTGCGATCTGATAACCCTTCACGTCATAGTCCACAAAGGGATCCCTCCAGACAGCCACACGAACCTGCACATGATAGAAGATCTTATAGGCAGCTACTGCCGCCAGACTTCCGCTTCCCAGACCGGCCGCCATGTAGAGCGGCTGATGAGTAGCTACCAGAAGCATGAACAGATAGGACATGAAATAGACCAGCGCACTTCCCAGATCTGTGGATGCTACCAGGATCAGCACATGAGCCGCTGCCACCAGGGTCGTGATGACCACCTGCTTGAAGCTCTGACTCTTCTGCAGCATCGAAGCCGTGAAGAACACAAAGGTGATCTTGATTACCTCAGACGGCTGTACAGCCAGTCCGCCGATACTGATAGATAGCTGAGCACCAAAACTGGTATTGCCGGCTCTCCAGACATAGACCAGAAGACCAATGCCAAGGACAGCGTACACCCAGGTCCACTTTGCCAGAACATGCATATAGCGGATCACCGCCGGAATGAGCAGGATCAGAAAGAGTCCCATACAGATAAAGACAAACTGGCGATAAGCATAGGTCATGTCCAGCCTGATCTGGATCATAAGACCCAGCATCGACAAAAGCAGCATATTGCTGATCAGCACACGGGAACCATGCTTATAGATCAATCCGAACAGATAATAGTACAGGAAAAAGACTGCAGCCTGAATCCCGTAGAATATCACGATCTTCATATCCTCCATCACCAGATACAGAATCAGATACCCCAGAAACTGCAGCATCATAATCAGCGATATCTGCTTTGTGCAGATTCGGTTCTGCCACACGGTATCCTGACTCCGCATGACATAGAAATTCAGAATAGTATACAGGATCAGGATCAGAAGCATCAGATATTTCGAATACTCCAACACCAGATTAACCATTACTCTACTCCTCTCATAAAGTGTCCCCGGGTAAAATCATCCGCAGAAGGATGTCCGTAGATCTCCCATATTCCCTCAGAATTCAATCGCAAAGATTCCTTCAGGATCCTCGAAGGTACACCCACAGGCTCGTCCGTAAATGCAAAACGCACCTGAGAGCAGGCTTCCGGTATACGGTCAACCAGCCACAGCGGAACACTGTTGTAGATTACACTGTAACAGAAGCGGCAGTGACTATCCTCACGGAACGCAGCGCTCTTTCTGTCTCTCAGAGCAATAAATTCTGCCTCACAGGAAGCCTGTTCCCTCTTCTTCCCCTGAAGCAGCCGGCAATGCCCGGTCGTCTTCCGGGAGCACTGGGCTGAGATCATCACAGGAAGTCTTCCGTAGACCACAAGCTGACTATCCTCATAGCCTCGAAGGTCCATCTCCGACTGGCGAAGTTCATAGGGAAGCGTCATCAGGTCTGCCCCAAGCGCCCGCATCTGCTGCACAGCTCTCCGATTCCAGGTATACATCCCCTGATCAAAGATGCGGATCCCTTCCCAGGCTTCTTCCTGCACCAGACCGGCAGCATCCAGACTTCGGATCAGGAAGCCGTCCCACCCGGCCTCTGCCATATACTCCCGATTCTTCTGATAATACTGCAGAGCTTCCCTGCGAAGCACATAGGGGAAGGCGTAGATTGCCTGCTTTCCTGCTCGGTGAATCTCTTCACAGACCCGATTCCAACCGGCAGCATCATAACGGTCTCCGGCCAGCATCACACGCTGAATCCCCGGTGTCTCCAGAATCTCCGCAAGATGCCGCGGATTCTCAATTGATACGTCGATAACCATCTATGATCTCCTTCTCCAGTGCCGCAAGAGCATCCCTGCGCAATTGATTCATAGCCCCCACGGGAAGAAAGGCTCCCTCACCGAGTTCGACACGCAGTTCCTCCCAACAGAAAGGCGTATCCCCCGTCTTACGGAATCTCTTATCAACATCCGCGATCTGAAGCGGCTGCTTCTGCGCCGTCATCACCTCTGCTCCGCAGATATTCACGGAACAAGCTCCACAGCTTACCCTCAGTGTAGCAGATTCTCCGGGAAAAAGTTTTAAGCTTCCCTTAATCTTCTCTTGCTTTTTGCTTAAAACGTACTTCTGATCGATCTGCTTCATGACATTCTCATCGACACGGCGCATCTTTGGCTTGTCTCCCCGGAAGACCATCTCTGCCCCGTTATGATGCCGATAGTAGCCTTCCGAGAATCCACCGCGGTCGAAGAGCATCAGAAGGAATTCTCTGTCCGCGGGATCGACATGATATCCGCTGCGTCCCTCCTTCTCATAGAGGTCCACATACTTTCGGTAGATACTGACTACCCCGGCTGTATATCTTGGGCTCTTCATCCTGCCTTCGATCTTCAGGGAATAGACCCCTGCTTCCAGAATATCCGGCAGGATATCCAATGTACACATATCCTTAAGATTCAACAGATGGCTCCCATTCCACGGCAGACGGCAGGGCTGCGCACATCGTCCGCGGTTGCCGCTTCGTCCTCCGATCAGGCTGCTCATCAGACACTGACCAGAATAGCAATAACACAAGGCACCGTGCACGAAGGCCTCAATCTCCTGCGCAGTCGCCTGATGGATCTCCCGAACTTCTTCCAACGACAGTTCTCTCGGAAGTACCAGGCGGCTGGCTCCCAGCTGCTCGGTAAGCTTCGCTCCATAGGGACCGGCCACCGTCATCTGTGTACTGATATGAATATCCATTCCCGGGAAATGCTCTCTTACAAAGTCCAATACGCCGTAATCCTGCACGATTACGGCATCCAACCCCTGCTCATACAGAGGACGAAGATATGCTTCCAGTTCATCTTCCAGTTCCCTCTCCTTCAAGAGTGTATTCACTGTCAGATAGAGACGCTTCCCATGAAGATGAACATAGTCGATTGCCTCCAGCAGGCCATGATCGTCCGGATTCTCTGCATAGGCGCGGGCACCGAATCGCGTACCGCCCATATATACCGCATCAGCGCCGGCATTGATGGCTGCCACCATACTGTCCCAGGAACCTGCCGGTGCCAGGACCTCTGAAGAATTAGATTCCCGCATCCTGCTCCTTCTCTCGCCGGATCTGATTAATGACCAGCTCATGCTTTAATTCGTAGATTTCTTTCTCCATCATCTCAATGCGCGCTTCCAGCAGTTCCGCGCGCTTCTTCTGCTGAAAGTAGTCATCGACCAGATTGAGTTCCAGCATCACCGTCTGGTAATCAGGCGTCATGCGGGAATACCCATTCACTTCTCTCAGAGCTCCCATCTTGCCATTGATATGGGTCGCAATTCTCTGAAGATACTCATCATCCTCGTATCCTCCCAGTGTGTATGTGCGCCCTGCAATTGTAACATCCGTAAAATTCTTGTAAGTCATACTCCCCTATTCCAAGCCTTCCTCTCCCCGGAGTCAGGCCATCCTCCATCGATTAATTCACTCCCGCCCTCTGCGGGATTCACTTTGCTGCTTTATATCAGCTTCTCTATGCCCAGTCTCTCATAGGCAAGATCCGTCACCACGCGGCCTCTCGGTGTGCGGTTGATCAAACCATTCTGTATCAGATACGGCTCATATACATCCTCGAGGGTACCGACATCTTCTCCCAGTGCCGCAGAGAGTGTCTCCAACCCAACCGGACCGCCCCCGAACTTCTCAATGATCGTCAGAAGAACCTGCCGGTCCGTCGCATCCAGTCCGTAACGGTCTACATCGAGAAGAGTCAGGGTTCGATCCGCCACTTCCTCCGTGATATTCCCATCGTACATGACCTGTGCGAAATCCCGGACTCGCTTCAGCAAGCGATTCGCAAGCCGGGGCGTCCCTCTGGATCTCCTGGCAATCTCATGGGCTCCTCTGGGATCGATCTCCACCCCGAGAATATGAGCGGAATTCGTCACGATCACGGTCAATTCCTCCGGCGTATAGAACTCCAGACGCTGGATCACACCGAAGCGATCACGCAAAGGTGCCGTCAGCATACCTACGCGCGTCGTAGCTCCCACCAGAGTAAATCGAGGAAGATCCAGGCGAATGGAACGCGCGGAAGCTCCCTTGCCGATCACGATATCGATAGCGTAGTCTTCCATGGCAGAGTAGAGGACCTCCTCCACCTGACGATCCAGACGATGGATCTCATCGATAAAGAGAACGTCTCCTTCCTGCAGATTATTCAGAATCGCCGCGATCTCCCCCGGCTTCTCAATCGCAGGACCGGAAGTGATCTTCAGGTGAACTCCCATCTCATTGGCTATGATACCGGCCAGTGTCGTCTTGCCCAGACCGGGGGGACCATACAGGAGCACATGATCCAACGGCTCCTTTCGCCCCTTGGCCGCCTCAATATATACTGTCAGAATCTGACGAAGCTTCTCCTGTCCGATATAATCCTTCAGTGTCTTCGGACGAAGTGTATTCTCTATTCTGCTGTCTTCTTCAGTAAAATCCGTGGTGATGATTCGCTTCTCCATGAATGATATCCTTCCTGTCACGCGCCGTTAAAACATCTTCTTCAGCGCTGCCTTCAGCAGGCTCTCCGTATCCATCTCCGCCGCATCTTCTATGCTGCGCACCGCCTTCATCGCCTCTGATGACGAATAGCCCAGAGCAACCAGTGCCTGCACAGCATCCCCTGCAGCATCGGATGCTGCCATCTTCCTGCCGCAAGCCACGTGTTCCGTCTTCTTCTCGAAGGCATCCTCCAGATCCACCTTATCCTTCAATTCCAGAATCACCTTCTGGGCTGTCTTATTGCCGATTCCCGGAGCCCTGGCGATGGCCTTCGCATCACCGCTCAGGACAGCAAACCGCAGATCATCCGGTGTCATAGCAGACAGGATACCAAGCGCCCCCTTCGGTCCGATTCCGCTCACCCCAAGCAGCAGACGAAAGACCTGAAGATCATCCCTGGTCAGAAAGCCATAGAGCTGCATCGCATCCTCCCTCACCTGAAAGTGGGTGTGGATCCTTACTTCAGCACCTGTCGGGGGGAGTTCCTCCAGAACCGACAGCGGAACAAAGATGTGGTAACCGACACCGCCGGCTTCCACTACAATTCCATCGTTCTCAACGACAGCTAATTCCCCGCGAATATAAGAAATCATATATGTTCCCCCGATTTCATTGCTTATTACTAAAAGCGCATTTGGTATTAGTATAGCACCAAGACAAATCGCATGCAATGGCAATGTCAATACTCCCCTCCTTGCAGAAAAAGCGCAGTTGTGCTAAGTTAATATCATTCGGTTATAGTTATCTAACCCCGGATTTCTTATTTTGCCATCGTTCGATCCCACCGGAGGTACTCTATGAAACATATCACCCGACTTGTACCTGCTCCTTCCTTTACAGAATACCTCCCCCTCACGGGCAGCACCTGCCCCCTCTTTCTCGATATTGAGACGACCGGTCTGTCTGCTGAGCACAACAGACTTTATCTGATCGGGTGCTGCTGCCCCAGAGAAGGAGCGCTGGAATTCCATCAATGGTTTGCAGAGACCGAAGACGATGAGGCAGAGATCCTGGAGTCCTTCCTGTGCTACACGAAGGAATTCGACGTTCTTGTGCATTTCAACGGAGATACCTTTGACCTCCCCTTCCTGATCCGAAGGGCGGAACTGCTGCATCTTCCCTGCCACCTGTCCGAACCCAGAAGCCTGGACCTCTTCCGGGAAGTCCGCAAGATCAGAACTCTCCTGTCACTGCCGAACCTGAAGCAGAAGACTCTGGAGTCCTATCTTGGCATCGAACGCAAGGACCGAATGTCCGGCGGAGAACTGATCCATGTCTATCAAAAGTACCTGCAGAGCCCCACACAGGAGTCCGAACATCTCCTGCTCATCCATAACGAAGAGGATATTCTGGATATGCCGAAGCTGCTGCCGCTTCTGATCTACCCGCAGCTTCTCTCTGATGATATTCATGTTCAATCCCTCCTTTCTCTTGATATGGAGGAAGGAGAGACGCCTGCCCTCACTGTCGATCTTAAGACAGAGCTGAATCTGCCGGCACCGCTTCATTCTGCAAGTCAGAAAGGAATTACCTTCCTCTGGTCAGGGAACCGCCTGCATCTGCATATTCCTCTCTTCTGCGGTGAACTCCGATACTTCTTTGAAGATTACAAAGAATACTACTATCTTCCGAGGGAGGACACGGCGATTCACCGAAGCGTTGCTGAATTCGTTGACCGTGATTACAGAGTCCGCTGTAAGAAGGAGACCGCCTATATCCGAAAGGTCTCTGTCTTCCTGCCTCTGCCGGCGAATCAGAACCGCAAGAGAAAGAGCCCTGTATCCCCCTTTCGGGACATCCGCTGCTTCACACCGGAATTCGGAGGCCCCTGCTACCTGGATCTTCAGGATTCCGGTCCGGTCAGAGATCCCGTCTTCTGGGGTATCTATATGCACGAACTTCTTTTGAATCAATGATAAATGAAGAAAGAACTCTTTTGCAATCACTCATATTCATAATATCTTAAGAAATATCTTTGCAGGATATCTCCTCTATGCTATACTATATAGTATCGAAAACCACATCCTGTAGTATGGATTATGATTGTATATGGAGGAGTTCCCTATGACATACAAGATCGTTGTCGACAGCTGCTGTGATCTGACGCCGGAGAGGAAGGCTGACCCCCACTTTCAGATCGTCCCCCTGACACTGGAGATCGACGGCAGAACCTTTATTGATGATGACAGCTTCGATCAGCTCGAATATATCCGTGCGGTTGCTGCTTCCAAGGACTGTGCCCACACCGCCTGTCCTTCCCCCGAAGCTTATGTACAGGCCTATTCCGGCGAGGAAGATATGGTCTTCGTCTTCACCCTGTCCGAGCATCTGAGCGGCAGCTACAACAGTGCGGTCCTTGCCATGAATCTCTTTTACGAGGAGTACCCGGAACTGGAAGGCCGGAAGCAGATTCACGTATTCAGTTCCGATTCTGCCTGCTGCGGCGAAGCCATTCAGGCTTTCTTCTGTCAGAAACTCGCAGAACAGGGATGCAGTTTCGAGGAGATCGTCGAGCAGACCACTGCCTACATTCAGGATGTAAGGACCTACTTCGTCCTCGAAGACATGGAGACGCTGAAGAAGAACGGACGTCTGACCGGACTTGCCGCCCTCCTCGTATCTGCTCTGAATATCCGGCCGGTCATGTCTGCTGACCATGGTGTCATCATCAAGATCGGGCAGGCCAGAGGACTGGAGAGAGCACTGAAGTCTATGGTCGGTCATGTCTGCGATGCCGTGAAGAATCCGGAACAGAAGACCGTCTCCATCACACACGTCAACTGTCCGGAACGCGCAGAATCTGTCAAGAATCAACTGCTTGCCCGCTGCAGCTTCCGGGACGTCTACATTGTGAATGCTGCCGGAGTCAGTACGACCTATGCGAACGATGGCGGTATCGTCGTTGCTGTTTAGTTTCTTCCGATATTTGCCTGAGAATGCCAAGAGGATCTGATGCTTCAAAGACATCAGATCCTCTTTTATTCTGAGCTTATAGTTCCATACACTGCAGCACTTCCAGTGACTTGAACTTTCGCTCGATATAATAATTCTTCAGGGACTCCACCGCCCGGATGAATTCTGCCTGATCTTCCGGCTTCAGCGCGAAGGCGAATACCTTCGACTGAGGGGAAGTCAGAACATAATTCCATGCATAGGAAGCCGATTCACCGCAGGCGATCACCGGTACCTCTGCGTACTCTCCGTGGATTGCCATCGCACGCAGTTCAAAGATCGCCCGAATCAGCCTTCGATCTCTTCCCTCATGCGTCAGTGCAATCAGCGCCGCATAGAGGTGATTGATCATCAACCGTTCATCGATTCCTTCCTGCCCATAGTAATCGGCAAATTCCATGAAGTATGTCCCATAGCAGACAGCCTCAACGTCCGTAGCCAGTTCCTCAAAGTAGCGCCTGATCTCCATGGACTTCACATTGTAGGAGCTTCTTCCTTCATAGAGCTGAAAAATTCCGAACGAGAAAGGACGGCTTCCTGCGAGCAATGGGCTGTTGGGACGTCTGGCTCCCTTAGCAAAGGCAGAGATCTTCCCCCGCTCCGCTGTCAAGATCACCAGCCGCCTGTCATACTCTCCCATCGGCATCGCCGACAACACCATTCCCGTCACAGATATGAGATCACTCATCCTCGCTCCTGTATCCGTAATTCTTCAGATATAACTCGTTGTCTCTCCACTCTCTGCGGACCTTCACCCACAGCTGCAGATTCACCTTGGCATCCATCAGACCTTCGATCTCATGCCTCGCCTGACTTCCGATTCTCTTCAGCATGGAACCGCCTTTACCGATAATGATGCCCTTGTGGGAATCCTTCTCACAGATGATGGTCGCTTCGATGTCATACATGCCATTCTCCCGCTCCTTCATCTTCTCAATGGTAACAGCGATACCGTGTGGAATCTCATCCTTCAGATTGCGAAGTGCCTTCTCGCGGACCAGTTCTGCAGCAATCTGACGCATCGGCTGGTCGGTCACGGTATCCTCATCAAAGTACTGAGGTCCCTCCGGCAGATACTGGAAGAGTACCCGCAGCAGCTCGTCAGTATTGATCTTGCGAAGCGCAGACACCGGTACGATGTCCGCAAACTTCAGTACATCCTTATACATGGCAAGCATCTTTGCAACCTCGGACTTCTCCACGGTATCAATCTTGTTGATGACCAGGATGACCGGAGTGCGGATCTTCTTCAGCTGCTCCAGGATATGCTGCTCGTTGGATCCAATGTAGGCGGTGGGCTCCACCAGCCACATAACGATATCTACTTCCTTCAGTGTATGCTCTGCCACCCCTACCATATAGTTGTCCAGCTTATTGCGGCTCTTATGGATCCCGGGAGTATCCAGAAATACGATCTGACCGCGCTCATCTGTATATACCGTCTGAATACGATTTCTCGTTGTCTGCGGTTTCTCGGACGTGATGGCAATCTTCTGACCGATCAGATGATTCATTAAGGTAGACTTACCTACATTCGGTCTGCCAATCAAGGCTACAAAACCGGATTTATATATATTATTCGCCATAATTCTCCTGTTTCTGTCGAGGACAACTACAGACTCTCCACATTCAGGAAGAGTTCCGAAGCTTCCTCAATCTTGCTTCCATTGCCTACGACGCAAAGATTGCCGGCATCTACAATGGCACGCATCAGCGGTGCCAGAGCCCGGATATCGGACACACGGCAGCCAAGTACCTGATCTCTGTCGATCTGACGCATCTCATCCGTAATACCGCCCAGATATGCAGACAGGTAGAAAGCACCGAGATCTGCAGGATTCATCGGATGGTCCATCGTTCCGATCGTTCCGATGATATAGTTCTCCATATCTCTCTCACTTACCTCCAGACTTTCAAGCCAGGAAGCAACTCCATCATACACATCCAAAGTTCGCTGCAGGTTCGGGTCGCGGTAAGACACAAAGTATCCGCTTCCGCTGCGGCCGAAACCGCACATGCATCCATAGGCTCCGCCCTTCACACGGACATTAATCCACAGATATTCATCACTGAGGATCTTGCGCATCACACGAAGAGCACCTGTATAGGCAAAACCTGCCTTGCGGAAGTTACCGGCCTTCGCGACATACTGAATCTGTCCTGCCGTCTTCAGTCCCTCGTTGCGGCGCTCCGGAAGGATCTCCCAGACAGCACGGCTTGGACGGTAGGGATCGGCTGCCGTCATCTGCTCTCCCGTCGGGAAGTCCTTGCGGAAGTTCTCCAGGGCATCTGCAAAAGTCGGATACTCCTCTTCCGTCGTCGTAATGCTTACCAGCATGCCATTCTGAGTAAAGATCGATGCCGCCAGATGCTCCAACCGTTCCATCAAAGCTTCTCTTGCCTCCGAAGACTCTTCGAATGCCTTCTGAAGCTCCTCCAGGAATCTTCCGTAGCCAAGACCCCCTGTCATATCGCTGAACCAGGACGTGCGGGACTCGTAAGAGCTTGCACGAAGCATAGCTGTCGAGTGACCGCTGTTCTGCAGATTCGTGATTGCCCGGGACTTGAGCTGTGCAAGCATCTCTCTCAAGCGCTTCTCATCGCGGAAGTTCGTGCGCAGCAATACTTCCTGCATCAGCCCCATAGCAGATGTCAGGTGTTCACCGAGTACACGTCCCCGAATCTCCATATAAGGGGCAAATTCATCCAATTCATTCACAAACTGGTAGACCGGCATGCCGAAACTGATGCCGCCGCTTACCAGATTGATCTCACTGAAGAGCTCCGCATAGCTGTAGTGTTCTGTAGGCATCATGCCGAACAGAGAACGGAGCAGGGCCAGATAGGGAATATCGTCTTTCTTCACAAGATCAGCGCGGAACATGATATGCATATAGTAGATTCCGTTGGTGAAGATATCCTGATGAAGCACCGGAGTCTCCGCAAGCTTCTTCTCCAGGCAGTTGATCGGCTTCACCTTTGGTTCAATATCTGCCAGGCTCAGGGAAGGGAGTGTCGCAAGGGCTGCCTCATCAGAGGGTTCACTCTGATATTCCTTCAGTTCTCTGGTGCGGCGTACCATCTCCTCACGTTCTTCCTCGCTCATCGCATCCCGGATCGCCGCAAGCTTCCCGGCCAGTTCTGCATCCTTGCGTTCCGTCATCCCTCGCTCCGGCTTCAGCGTGATCACAGCCGCATGAGCATTATCCAGCAGATACTTACGGATCAATTCCTCGAAGTAACCATGGTCCATCTCATCTCTCAGGAAGCGGAAGGTCTCCTCTGTGCGCAGATGTGTCATAGGAGATCCGCCATAGAGCCAGCTGTCAAAGCATTCAATGCCGTACATCAGACCGCGCGGGAAGGACCCGAAGTCAGCCTCACGAATCTTAAAGTCCATGCTGTTGATTGCTGCAAGAAGAGCCTTGCGGTTCAGACCATTCTCTGCACAGTCCGTCAGAGTCCGGCGGACGATCTCCAGGAATTCCTCCTTCTGGTTCTCGTTGGCTTCCCTGGCTACGATGCTGAAGTAAGGCTGCAGGGAAGAGTTGGAATAACCACCGTAGATATCATCACCGATACCGGCATCGATCAGAGCCTGCTTCACCGGTGCACCGGGTGCATTGAGCAGCACTGTCTCCAAAATCTGGAATGCCACATAGAGCTTCGCATCCCGGATATCTCCGGTCACCCACTGTACGGAGAGGAAGGTCTTATCTTCCTCCTCTTCCTCCGGTGCGATCGGATAAGGGATCGTCACATCCACAGGGGCAGCGAAAGGCTTCTGCTCTGCAATCTCCGAGGCCACCTCACGATATTCATAGTGACTCAGATACTCCTCATCCAGCCATATCAGCTGCTCTTCCATGTCCATATCACCATAGAGGAAGATAAAGCTGTTGGAAGGATGGTAGTAGGCACTGTGGAAGGCCAGAAAGTCCTCATAGGACAGAGTGGGAATATCATCCGGATCACCTCCGGATTCGTACGTATAGGGAGTATCCGGATAGAGAACCGTCTGGCAATATCGATCAAGGACATCCTCAGCAGAGGAGAATGCACCCTTCATCTCATTGTAGACAACACCATTCACGATCAGGGGAGATTCCATATTCTCCATCTCATAGTGCCATCCTTCCTGGCGGAAGATCTTCTCCTCCCGATAGATGGAAGGGTTCAGCACAGCATCCATATAGACATCCATCAGGTTGCGGAAGTCCTTATCATTGCAGCTGGCTACCGGGTAGATCGTCTTGTCCGGATAAGTCATCGCATTCAGAAAGGTCTGCAGGGAACTCTTCTCCAACTCGATAAAAGGATCCTTCACAGGATACTTGCGGGATCCGCAGAGGACCGAGTGCTCCAGAATATGCGGCAGACCGGTACTATCCTTCGGAGGTGTGCGGAATCCAATCGTGAATACCTTGTTATTGTCCTGATTCGACATCAGGAAGATTCTGGCTCCGGTCTTCTTATGGCTTAACAGATAGCCATCTGACCGGCACTCATCAATCATCTCATGCTCCACCAGCTCATAAGCCTCGGGAATTCTCATATCTATGTCCTTCTTTCCTATCCTTATTCTCACTCTTCTGCTGTATTCTTTCTCAGAATATCGTAGGGCTCCGGATCCATCGTCAGGCTGAGGAACAGCTTCTGACCGGGATGAGGTGCACTCTCCACAGAATTGCCCTCCTCATCGCAGAGTCCCAGCACCTGTACAGGGATATTCGATCCGTCGGGCTTCATCAGCTCCAGCGCATCTCCCACACAGAACTTATTCTTCTGAAGAATATAAGGTCTGTCGTCCTCGACCTGAACGGTACCCATATAGACCCAATCCTTACTGTAAGTATTGTTATCATAAATCTGAGAGTCACTGTCCGGCTTGCCGAAGAAGAATCCGGTCGTAAACTTGCGGGTCGTGCATTTGTTCACTTCTGCGCGGTACCAATCCAGACGACGATAATAAAGTTCCGGATCTTCAAAGTAATCATCAATCGCCCGGCGGTAAGCTCTGGTTACCGTAGCTGCATAGAGAGCAGTCTTCATGCGGCCCTCCACCTTCCAGCTATCGATTCCGGCATCCACAAGTTCCGGCACGTGATCGATCATACACAGATCCTTGGAATTGTAGAGATAAGTTCCTCTCTCATCCTCAAAGACCGGCATATACTCTCCAGGGCGAGTCTCCTCCATCAGGGCATACTTCCAACGGCAAGGGTGAGTACAGGCTCCCTGGTTAGCATCTCTTCCCGTCAGATAATTGCTGATCAGACAGCGGCCCGAATAGGAGATGCACATAGCTCCGTGAACAAAGGTCTCGATCTCCATATCTTCCGGAATCTGCGCGCGGATCTCCGCAAGCTCATTCATAGACAGTTCTCTGGCACTTACCACACGCTTTGCGCCCTGCTCATGCCAAAAGAGGTAGGTACCCCAGTTCGTGTTGTTCGCCTGTGTGCTGATATGACGCTCGATCTCCGGGCAAAGCTGCTTCGCAAGAGAGTAGACACCGGGGTCCGAGATGATCAGTGCATCCGGCTTCACGTAGTCCTTCATC
>R17__coassemble_589_pt1 | contig 15547 bp, 14 predicted proteins | sample R17__metabat2_low_PE_029 | metagenome-assembled genome bin R17
TTTATTTTTTTGTTCGCATTCTTATCTTATTGATTTATTGTAATCAAATCCTTCCCACTCACATTATGTTTGTTTTTAGCTCCGTAACTTGCTTGCGGTAGCTCTCTTCATTCTCTCTATTCTGTACTTCTATGATGCGATAAGTCTATCCGGCCCTCTATGCGGGATTGCAAACTTATACATCAAAGTTCACATGGTAGACCGCATCCCCGTCATGGATATCCACATAGTGCAGGTCGAAGTCACTGTCCATGATATCCATGCAGCCTTCATAGACCAGAGACTCCGTCTTCTTAATCAGGAACATGTAGGTTCCATTCTCTTTCTCATCCGCCTCATCGCTGACATCATGGTAGAATTCACGACCATCAATCACACCGGGATAGCCCGCCTCGCGAATCAGCTTCTCGATCATCTCATATAACTCTCTCATGAGATTCCTCCTACAGATTCAGTCCCTTCGCCTCATCACAGCCAAGGATCACATTCAGGCACTGCATCGCTGCACCGGAAGCACCCTTGCCAAGATTATCAAAGCGAGCAGATACCAGAATTCGCTCCTCATTGCCGGTAACGAAGATCTGCATGCCATCCCAGCCGCTGCAGTTGTTGCTGCCCAGGAAGCTGCGAGTCTCTGCCTCTGCGCCAAAGGGCATCACATGAATGAACTTCTCACCTGCAAAGTAATTCGTAAAGAAAGCATGAATCGTCTCCGGGATCTGCTCTCCGTTCAGCAGCTCAGCGTAGAGCGGAACAGATACCAGCATACCGCTATAGTAATCGGCAACGATCGGGGAGAACAGCGGTGCACGTTTCAGCCCGGTGATTGCCTTCATCTCCTTCAGGTGCTTATGCTTCTGGCTCACACCATACTGGCGGGGAGAATCCAGTTCAGGATCCCGGGTCTCGCCTTCATATTCAGCGATCATCTTCTTACCGCCGCCACTGTAACCAGTCAGAGAGTAGCTCGCCACAGGATAATCTGCCGGAAGAATACCTCCTGCTACCAGCGGATACACACAGGTGATGAAGCCGGTCGCATGACATCCGGGCACCGCGATCCTCTTGCCGTTACGAATAGCCTCTCTATGCTTCGGAGACAGTTCCGGATAGCCGTAAGCCCATCCAGGTTCGGTACGATGTGCTGTAGAGGTATCGATGATTACTACATTCTCATTCTCCACCAGAGCAACAGCCTCTCTGGCTGCCTGATCCGGCAGACACAGGAAGGTAATGTCAGAAGCATTGATATACTTCTTCACCTCTGCCGGATCCTTGCGAAGCTCCGAAGGAATCTTCAACAGTTCAATATCATCTCTCTGTGCGAATCTCTCAAATACACGCAGCCCCGTGGTTCCTTCGCTTCCATCGATAAATACCTTAGTCTTCATATCTATTCCTCAACTTTCCGATGATGGTTCTAATCTCAGTATTTGTTAGTATAACATAGTTTTCCCGCTCTGAAAATGCTAATATAGAATCAAAAGGAACGATTCGTCTTTCCCATTGCTTTACCACGCTGAATAACTCTGCTCTTCCCCTTCTCCTCAGCCTGTGGACGCATTGTCTTAAATTTATTGCAAAATTATTTGATGTTTTTCGTCCAGGTCAAATTCTCCTTAGTTTTCACACCTTATCTCAGAAATACAGGTCAAATTCACCCTACCACAAATCACTCTCATCTGAGATAATCACCGAAAGGGGGCAGTTTTTATGACCAGGTTAAGAGAATTACGTTTGGAAAAAGGCTACACCCAATTGCAGATGCAGATGCTTACAGGCATCGATCAGAGTGATTACTCCAAACTAGAGAATGGCAAGCGTTACTACACTTACAATCAACTACGAAGCATTGCGCAGGTACTGAATACCAGCATGGATTACCTTGCTGGTCTGACAGACGTCAAGGACCCCTATCCCCGCAACTCCGGTGTCTAGGGACTACTTCTGATGCCATTGAATTTTGCTCATCATATATTTTCCATAGGGCCCGCAGGTTTTTATGCCTGCGGGTTCCCTTATTCGGAGATAAGAACCTCTGTCGGATTGATAAACAGAAACAGAACCGCATCCGGAAATAATATAGGGACAGGGAGGGGAACATTCCCCTCCCTGTCCCTATATCGTTACATCGTCAGTCTACTTCAGCTTTTCAAAGTACTCATTGTGAGCTTCATTGAAGATACGATTGAATTCCTCATTGCTTCCTGCATGCAGTCTTGCAATATATCCATGCGTCTGATTGGCAAGCTCGGGGTGTACTCTTACGATGGTAGCAATACCAATGTTAGAGCACACATCGGAGATTCTCTCCATATCGGACAGCAGATTCATCAATTCTGTACCGGTGATAACAGAGCACTTCTGTTCCAGCAGACGAGCCAGATGATTGTCACGAATCTGAGCAACCAGATTATCAACGACTTCCTCCAGCGGCTCGATCTGTCTGGCTGCATCGATATCACAGTGCTCGAATGCCTGCATCGCGTACTTCATGATTCTCTGAATGAGCTCTGCCAGAACTGCGATCTCCTTCTTCGCCGTTCCGGAGAGCGGATTGCCGCTCTCAGCAAGCGTGGTCGCTGTCTCTGTCAGGTTCACCGCGTGATCGCCCAGACGCTCGAACTCATTCACCAGCTTGATGTAGTAGTCCAGGGTCGCCACGTGATCTTTCTCTCTGATATGCGCGGACATGTTGATCAGATAATCGCTGACGCGGTCTGCCATCGTATCGATCTCGTCCTCCTCAGATTCAATATCCTGAATCACCTTCTCGTCGTATGTGAAGATCGTTCCGATGGCCTTAGTCAGGTTGTTATTCGCAGCCTGCAGCATCGTCATCAATACCTGATAGCTGTTATCGAAAGCAAGACCCGGTGCCGTGAAGAAGAGAGGATTCAAAGACTCCAGCTTCTCTGCATACTTGCCGACCTTGACGGGCTCATCCTTATTGATCTTCTTGCTCATCGACTCAAAGATACTAAGGAAGGGAAGCAGAACCACTGCACAGATCAGATTGAAGATCGTGTTGGTGTTCGCAATACCACCGGAGGTAATCGGTGCATCCCAGATGCTGCTCAGCACTCCCATACCGTGCAGGATCGTAACGGCAATCAGCACCATCGCCATCTTTGCAATGTTGAAGATAACGTTCACCGTGGCAACACGCTTCGCATCCGGCTTCGCACCGATATAACAAACGATAGCTGTCGTCACACAATCGCCCAGATAGATACCGGTTAAAACAGCATAGATGGCCTGAAAGGTCAGCTGACCGGAAGTAGCGAAGGCCTGCAGGATTCCGACAGAGGCAGAGGAGCTCTGCAGGATAAATGCTACCGCCGCACCGGCGATATATCCCATCACAGGGTTCGTGCTGAACTTCACAAGAACAGACTCCAGAACACCACTGTCAGACAGAACACTGACAGCATCTGTCATATTGATCAGTCCGATGAAGAGAATACCAAAGCCTACGGCAATGTTGCCGATGGTCTTGGAATTCTTGAATGAACAGAACATGATCAGCACGATACCGATAATCAGGGCAAGAGGCGCCAGGGTAGAGGGCTTAAAGAAGTTCAGGAAAGAGGTACCGGAAGAAGAATTCAGGTCGAGCAGACGAATGATCTGTCCGGTAACTGTAGTACCAACGTTTGCGCCAACGACGATACCCAGGGACTGATGCAGCGAGATGATACCCGCGCCAACCAGACCGGAAGTGATAACGATCGTAGCGGTGGATGACTGAATGATTGCAGTCATAAACAAGCCGAGTAAGAATGCCTTCACAGGTGTGTTCGTCAGTTTCTCCATCAGGCTCTTCAGAGGACCGGAGGAACTGGACTTCAGGGAATCGCCCATCAGCCGCATTCCGTACAGGAACATGGCCAGGCCTCCCAACAGAGAGATCAGGTCAAAAATAGTCATATTTTCCCCTTTCACATACATAATGGTCGAAGTAACCTTATTCTCCCAAAGCATAATGTATAGAACGGGTAATTGACAAGTAAAATTTAAGTAAAATCACATTCTATTTTCATCTCATATCCATACTGTTTATCTATAATTGCAATAATATATTTAAAAAGCAACGATATCATGTTTCTCGCATGAAATCGTTGCTTTCTTGTCTCCAATTCTAAAGCCATGTCATTATCTTATTGTATATTTATCATACCAGATAATTGTAGATCGTGATAAACTGCAGCAGATTGCCTGCCATAACGCACACATGGAAGATCTCGTGGGAACCGAAGTAGGGATGTCTGCCATTAAAGGGTTCCAGCTTCAGTGCGTAGAGCACACCGCCCACGGTATATACGATTCCACCGGCCAGCAGGAAAAGGAATCCTTCTGTCCCCATGCTCTGCAGGATCTCCGGAAGGGCGAAGATACACAACCATCCCATACTGATGTAGATCACAGAGGAGAGCCACTTAGGACAGGTGACCCAGAAGAACTTGAAGATCATACCGATGACAGCAATTCCCCAGACACCAACCAGTAGAAGATAACCGCAGCTGTCTCGCAGAACTGTCAGGCAGATCGGCGTATAAGTACCGGCAATCAAGACGAAGATCATCATGTGGTCAATCCGCTTGAAAATCTTCTCGGTCTCCTTCGATACCACGACCGTGTGATAGGTCGTGCTCGCCGAATACAATAGAATCATGCTGAGAACAAAGATACAAGCACCAAGGATGCCGAGCGCATCTGCTCCCTTTGCCGCCATATGGCAGATCAGGAAGGGCGCTGCCACAATCGCTGCGATTGCACCAATAAAATGCGTCAGGGCGCTTCCCGGATCTCTGACCTTCAAGTCAAAGCACTGTCTGAGATCAGGAATCGATACGGGAGAAGTCAACTCCTCAGGAATACAGGGATATACGGAAAGACCACGGTTCATCATAACTACAACCTCCTGTCGGAATCTATCATCCAAGGCTCTTCGAACCAAGGTCCTATCGCTTGTCCTTAGTTCTGCTTCCTCGAGAATGTATACCAAAACCATTACATCGGTTTTTCAAAAACCTTTGTTGTAGTTATAATATCCCGTTTTATATTCTCTGTCAAGAGTTTTTCAAAAACCTGTTACATTTTTATTGAAATCTTCTCGCATGCCTTTTATAATCTCAATAGCAGAATTCTTCGGGAATCCCTTCCTTATTTCGTACAGGCTTTCCTGAAGCCCCCCAGTCACCCGAAGCCGAATATAATGGCTCCGCCATATCCCATCGTTATCAGGAGACTTACTATGAGCATTTCCCGCATCAACAAGATTCACGATGATATCTCCCGGAATATCCTTCCCTTCGAGCTGCCCCGCTACAGCGAGATTCCCAATATCGGACTCTTTCTTGAGCAGACTACGAAATACATCAATGAGTACCTGGCGCCGCTCGGCAATGTGTCACTGACCGGATCCATGGTCAGCAACTATGTCAAGAAGAAGATCATCGCCAATCCGGTGAAGAAGCAATACGATCGCGAACAGATTGCCTACCTCTTCTTTATTGCTATCGCCAAGACGGTCCTGTCTCTGGAGGATATTCAACTGCTCCTCGAACTGCAGCAGGAGACCTATGACTGCGAGACAGCCTACGAGTACTTCCGCGCGGAATTGAGCACGATTCTCACCGACGTCTTCAACGCTTCTCCGCTTCCGGATGTCCATGCGGATAAGAATCCCGAAGAGAAGGCCCTGCTTCACAACATGATCATCACGGCCGCCCACAAGGTCTACCTGGATCAATACTTCACAGAGATGAGAAGCCGCCTTAGAGAAGGGGTTCCGGCAGAATAGGGACCTCTCTCAGGGACGACCACTCATATAAACCTTCTCTGCATCATTGCGATTCCCATGCCAATCAACAGCCAGGCCGCCGCCAGTCCCAGGTTCGAGAGGACTCCTGCGCCGCCAGTCATGGGAATCGCCATCGTCTGACTTTCTGTAATCTGAAATTCTGCAGTATCGAAATAATAACTGTCCTCTGCCTCATCGTAGCGAGCATCGCTCAGGTCAAGTTTCTTCGCTGCCGCATCCTCCGCTGTCACCCTTCTCGGCATTATGACGGTGATCGGCTCCTGCAGCAGTTCATAACCATCCACGGTAGAAGTCTCTGTCAGACGATATTCTCCCTGAGGAAGTCCTTCCCATAGAACTTCGCCTTTACTGTCTGTTGTACCGCCAAGAACAAGCGGCTCTGCATCATCCGCAAGCCACACACTCTCCAGGCGATAGGTCACACCTGCCAGAGGCTTCTCCGACTTCCCATAGCGCACCACGCGAATCGTCTGAAGCACGGATTCTGCCTCCTCCATCGCTTCCGTCTCCTCTTCGGCTGAACTTTCTTCCTCTGTCTCTGTCTCAGCCTCCGTTACTGTCTCATCGACCGGTACCTGATCCGATATTCTTTCAGATGACTCGTTCTCATCCTTCCATTCGTCTGCCTGAATATCATCCTCACTCTCACCGTCCTCCTCAGCATCGGTGTTCTCTGCCTTCTCATCGTCTTCCTCTCCCGGGACTTCACTGACCTGCAGATCTTCCTCCGAATTCTGTCCTGTCTCTAAGGACTGTTCTATGCCGAAAGAACTGCCCCATGTCGTTACAGGCATCGCCAACGCTGTCAACCATAGGCAAGCTGCAAGCTGCAAGCCCACTTTGTTCCATCTATTCTTCATTCTTCTTCCTCCTGCCTAACATTGCAAGGATCATCAGCACGATTCCTACGCCGCACCCCCGGCGGAACCATGTCTCTCTTCGAATGTCCCATACAGAGGACTCAGGAACGATCCACGCACTCTCCGCCTCATCGGACTCGCCCGGATTCAGCGTATTCCCAACTGCCGAATCCGACACTTCTGCCGTAGATTCCGCTCCCTCTTCCACCCTCTCGCAATAGACCAGATAGCGATATCGCCCATGGGAACGATAAGGATGACACGTAAGAAGCGTGATCATATCCCTTCCTTCCTGTATCGCCACCGCTTCCCGGTCCGTCGGTTCGATGATCTGTATACCGTCCACGGCATATGTCAATGTCTCCACCTCGTTCGTGATATAGACCAGATCTCCCTTTTGCAGCACCTCGATCTCTCGGAAGTAGGGAGCGCCCTGATAGCCCCTGTGTCCCGCAATTACACAGTTCGTTCCGGCGCCCCCGTAGGGCAGAGAAGACCCCTCAAGTACCCCGGCACCCTTCGCCAGAGATTCTGCAGAAGTTCCGTAATACAAGGGAAGCTTCACATCCATCGCCGGAATCTCAATGCAGCCAAGGCAGTCTCCCGCTTGCCATTCCCTCGCTCCCGAAGCAGCTGCCGCCTGCACTGTACTCGCTTGTCTCCCCTCCGAAGATTCCTGCGGATCCGACACCCTCTGTGCGCCCTCACGTTCTTCCTCTTCTTCGCACGCGTCCGTCTCTTGAAATGCCCTCATCGTCCGTTCCGTCTGCATATTCAGATACTGCGTCCGGATCTCCGGATAGAAGAAGAGGCCGATCCCGGCGCAGATGCCAAGCACACCCAGTGCTCTGCGAATCCTGCTGACTCTTGCCTTATGTCCTTTTCTATTCCGTCTTCCTTCCTGCTCTTCCCTATTCTCCGATTCCATCATTCTATGCCTTCTGCTTCCCCGCAGTCTTCTTCCCGGACCTTCTTCGCTTCCGCCGCACTCGTTGAATCACCCACACCAACGCAAACAGGATCATCATGCAGACGATCCCCATGCCCAGCGCTTTCAGATAGGAAGATTGCCAAAGGGAAGTTCCGGCAGACTCCTCCTGATCAAGCATCTCCTGCACCTCTTCCGTATAGGGAATTCGCTCTCCGGTCACGACCAGACGATGCGAATTGATTCCATAGGGAGTACAGGTCAATAGAGAAGCCAGGTCCCGTCCTGTCTCTATCTCCAGCACATCCGTACGTTCCGGAAGCACCACCTGCACACGGCACACCTGATAGGCGAGGGTCTCCCCCAGCACATGCAGCAAAAAGATATCCCCCTCCTCCAGATCTGTCAGATCTGTGAGCATCTTCGATGCGTTGATTCCCGTATGCCCGGACAATACCGTATGTGTACTCTCGCCGCCTACCGGAAGCGAGGTTCCCTCAATATGTCCGATCCCTTTCTGAAGAACCGCTTCCCCGGTACCATGATAGATGGGAAGATATACATCGATCTTGGGAATCTCCAGGAATCCCATGATGCCGGAATCATCCATGGACAGCAGATCTTCATACTCTGCCGCACCATCCGTGCTTGCATCGTCAAAGGGATCGATCACCCGGACTCCTGCCGCAGACAGGCTTCGATTGTAAGTCTGCGCTGCTTCCAGACAGCGAGCGAGTTCCTCTTCCTCCACCTGAAGCACTTCCTCCAGATAACCGTCCACCCGGGAATCTACCTGCCGATCATACAGAAAGTTGCTGATGAAGGGGTACATAGTCAACAATGCCCCCAACAATATGGCAATTCCCGCCCCGATCTTTCTTCCATACCGCGACACTGCTCTCTACCTCTCTCCTCTGTTTGCTGCCGAATCATCTGTCCGCACAGAGGGACATATGAATCCATAGAATCAGCGGAACCGCCGAACACATCAGGTGTCTACAGATTCTATCTGCGCCATCTGTACTCGGCGGTTCCGGTTTTTAAGTTTCAAGGCAAAGCCGGACATTCCCGTTCCGCTTCACCGCTTACTCATAAGCCTACTCTTCCTCACTCTGCTTCTTACGTCCCATAAGAAGGCATCCGCCGGCTACCGTCAGCATACCGAGGATCGTCACTGCATAGAGACCATTGCCGCCGGTCTGAGGCAGAGGCAATCCCTTGCTGTTGGTCACGGACAGGATCACTGCCGCATGGTTCTCCGTCATCGTTGCTTCCACAGAATCGATAGCTGCGCTTGCCGGCTGAATCTCGCCCAGACTCATTTCAGATACGCCCGCTACTGCAGCTACTACATCACGGTCTGTTGCCGTAATCGTAATCTCGATGGGAGACTTCAGCAGACTGTAACCATCATCTGTAGCTACCTCTGTCAGCAGATAGCGATCGGCCTCAAGACCATTGATCTGCAGGACCCCGCTCTCCTTGTTTGGAGTAAAGGTTGCTGCCTGCTCCTTATCATCGGTTCTTCCGGTAACATAGTAGATGCCATCCTCTGCCTTCTCGGCACATACGTAATTATTGTCATTCTCGTTGTAGAGCTTGAACTGAACCTTGGTGAAGTCACCCTTCTTGTCGGAGAAGTACTTCGTCAGATTGATTCCGTAAGAGTATACGAAGTTCTCATCCTCCAGAGTGTCATAGTAGCCGTCGGAAGTACGGCTCCAGATCAACTGCACTTCATTGGAGTTGCCCTCGTCACCGAGAACGGTTGTTGCATCCTTGTTCAGAGTCACCGTATAGTAAGCCACCATATAGTAATCTGAATAGCTCTCATTCAGTGCTGCCAGTCCCTTCTCTGTGATCGTGATCGTAAGTTCTGTACCGTCCTCCATAGCAGTTGATGCCTGCGTGGCCGCGCGGAAGCAATCACTGCTCGTATCCCAGATCAGGTCTGCTGCATCTGTCTGATTCTCCTCTGCCGCACTTGCCTCGTGATAAAAAGCAATCTTTACATCCTGATTGTAGGTCAGTCCCTTGGACAGGGTATCCACGAATGCATACTGTGTCAGATAGGTTGCCGTAGAACTGATGTGAGGAAGCTTCGAGAGCAGCGTATACTCCAGCACATCACCGGTCGATGCCGTTGTGGTGTTGCCGTAGGTATCATCACTGCTGTCCATATCTCGCACACTCTTATCCAGCGTAGGATTGCCGGTCTGGTTCTTCGGATAGCAGGTCATATCGTAGAGCCATCTCTGACCGCCTTCCTCCCCTTCTTCATCTGCGGAGTTCGTGAAGGGCAGGGATACCAGCCAGGGATTTACCGTGGAAGTCACGTTCTCCGGAACCTCCGTCTCGACCACCAGATAGAGACCCAGGGCCAGATCCTCCACCTGCGTATAGCCGGTCTCATCCGTCATGGGCATATTGACGGCGCCGGAGACCGGTGCATCTGCCTCATAGTCATAGACATATCCTTCCAGTGCGTTCTTCGCAGCTACGTCGTCTGCCAGGACATCTGCCAGGGCATCTGTCAATTGCTGCGACGTATAGTGATAGACTCCGGTGTTCGAGCAAGGATTCGCTTCCCCTTCTCCTGTCATGTCGACAGCGTCACTGCTTCCAAGTCCAAGCAGAGATGCCAGATCTGTGGGGATCTCGTACACAAGCTCAATGCTCTGTGTCTGACCATCCGCCACACTGTGTGTCTCCACATCACCGAGCTTTCTGTAGGTGAACTGCACGCCTTCGATGCCATACTTCGCCAGCGCGTTCTCTACCTGAGAATTGACCTCTCCGGTGGCCTTGATCTGCCCTGCCTGATAGTCCCCCGCCGCTTCTGCCGCAGTGATATCGTACTTATGAATCGCCAGGGAACCCTTCTCACTATCGTCAATGATGTCGCCATCTTCCCAGTCGTTATACTCGCTCTCCGGATAGTCCGTCACTACTGCCTGTGCGGGAACTGCACCCGCCATCGCAATAAGTGCGGACAGAGCCAGGACACTCACCTGCATCTTCTTTGTTCTCTTCATATGTCAGAATCCTCCATGATCTTGACCGCGGGGTCCTCGCGACTTGACACTGCCGACGGTCATCTCTCTTCTATTGTTTCTTCTGCTGCTTCCGGATGCGCAGGGAGCCGATTACCGCTCCGATGACTATAATTTTACTTTCATAGTTCATGGAATGCAAGAAATTATTTACATATGTAATATTAATGTAACCAAACGGGACAGACTTCCGGCTGAATCCATCATAGAATCTGTCACATATCAGGCAGAAACCAAACAGCGCCATCCACAGGAAATCATAAGATACAGCGCCCATCAGCACATCTTTTGTCCCTTGCGGCTGTCACAAAAAAGGCTGAAAAAAAAATGCCCGCAGGACGGTTTCCTGTACATACCCTGTGAATTTGCTTCTTTTTCAAGGAGTTTCTATATGCAAATTGTATTTTTCTACATACAAGGAGGAATATATCCGACATCATAATGAGAGCATTTGCTTTTGATTCGGTTCCACCGCTTCCCGGCACCACTGGCTTAGATAAGGAGATAACTTTCTTTGGTAAGAAAGCAAAGAGTATGATATGATAGCAAGGGAAAGCTAAGTTTGCGAGAGTTCTCGATCTTTGTTTTCCGCTGGTGTTCTGATATGAGCAGAGGAACACCCGAGTGTATGAGAATGAAGGAGATTTGAATGATGGATATGTTATTGAAGAACGGCAAAGTTGTTGATCCGGTTACCGGCACCGAAGCAGTTCTTGACGTCCTGATCCGGGATGATAAGATTGCCGCTGTCGGCGAAGGGCTGACTGCAGATGATGCCAAAGTGATCGATGCGGCCGGCTGGGTCGTAGCACCCGGTCTGGTAGATACCCATGTGCATTTCCGTGATCCCGGATTTACTTATAAGGAAGATATTCTGACCGGTGCTGCTGCCAGTGCCCGCGGCGGCTTCACAACAGTCATCATGATGGCGAATACGAATCCCACGATCTCTACGGTGGAGACGCTGCAGGCCAACATCGAGAAAGGACGCAAGACCGGCATCCATGTACTGCAGACAGCTACTGTCAGCCATGGTCTGAAGGGGAAGGAGCTGACTGACATGAAGGCACTTGCCGCTGCCGGCGCTGTCGGCTTCACCGATGACGGCATCCCGCTGATGGATGATGCCATGGTGAAGAAGGCGATGGAGATGACCGCGGAGCTTGGTCTTCCCATCAGTCTGCATGAGGAGAATCCGGCCTTCATCGCGAGCCCCGGTGTCAATCAGGGCAAGGTATCCAAGGCAATTGGCGTGGGTGGTGCCAGTGCACTGGCCGAGGACAGCATGGTGGCGCGTGACTGCATGATTGCTCTTGCAACCGGTGCTGACTGTGTCATCCAGCATATCAGTTCCGGCAACTCCGTGAAGATGATCCGTGCGGCAAAGGCGATGGGAGCCCATGTCTATGCCGAAGCAACACCTCATCACTTCACCCTGACGGAGGATGCAGTTCTCAAGTACGGCACCATGGCCCGCATGAATCCTCCGCTTCGCACCGAGTGGGACCGCCAGGAGATCATCAAGGGTCTGCAGGACGGAACGATCGATGTCATCGCCACCGACCACGCCCCTCACTCTGCCGAGGAGAAATCCCGCCCCTTTGCACAGTCAGTCAGCGGCATCACCGGCATCGAGACTTCTCTGGCGCTGGGTGTCACCGTTCTGGTCGGAGAAGGTTATCTGACCATGATGGAACTGATGGATAAGATGTCGAAGCGGCCCGCAGAACTCTACCACCTGAACCCTCAGGGCATCACCGCAGGTGCCCCTGCAGATCTGGTTGTATTCGCACCGGAGGAAACCTTCATCGTGGGAGATTATAAGTCCAAGGCTGCGAACTCCCCCTTCACCGGCTGGGAATTGAAGGCACCCGTCAAGTACACAATCTGCGATGGCAAGATCGTATACAGCAGTGCAGAATAAGATTGATCGAGCAGGAGGGGATTCTCCCCTCCTGCTCGACCCGCAAGCGGACATTCCGCACTTTGTGCTCCATGTCCTTACGCCCGGCAGATGTCAGACGAGCGAGCTCGTCTGCCGCCTGCCGGGCTTTTGCAGCATATAGAAAGCCGGGGCGATCGCCCCGGCTTTCCTTATTGTTCTAATCATCTTCCGAAAATGTCCATTCCTGCAAGCACGATGGACGCTTGAAGGCCTTATCACAATCGAGAATGAGGCAACTTTGCCCCTCCTTCTCGATTGTGCGATAAATCGTCCATCTCGCGGCAAGCCGCCAGGTGACCTTGGCCTTCAAATGTCCATTCGCGCAAGCACGATGGACACTTGAAGGCCTTATCGCACAAAAAGGGGTCCATCCTGCTTTGTACAGAACAGACCCGATATCATTCACTTATCGATTAGACATACGATTGACGAACTCATTCTTCAGCTTGGCATATACGAACTTCTGGCTGCCATACAGACTATAATAACCGGACAGTGTGAAGGAGATCGATACAACCGTGGCGAAGAAGGCGATTCCCTGTCCCTGGAAGAGCTCGATTCCCAGGAAGATCGAGGAAATGGGACAGTTCGTAACTGCAGCGAACAGACCGATCATACCACAGGCTGCCATCAGAGGCGGATTGAATCCCAACAGAACTCCAACCAGAGCACCAAAGCAGGCACCGACGCACAGGGTAGGGATAATCTCACCACCACGGAAGCCGCCGCCCAGAGCAATCGCCGTGAAGACCGTCTTCAGAATAAAGGAATACCACTCCACATGCCCTTCGATACTCTCCTCAATCAGAATCATACTGCTGCCACAGTATACTCTGGTGCGAACCAGCAAGGTCAGTGCAATAAAAACAACAGATGTCACCAGGATGCGCACATAGGGGTTGGGCAGATACTCCTTCATCTTATGCTCGGTTCCATGAAGGATCAGAACAAAAGCGATACTGAGGATGGCAAGAAGCAATCCAAGCAGAACCACAGGCTGCACGGTCTCAATGTTCAGAGCCGGAACCTCTTCAATCGTGAAGAGCTCCGGTGCGACGCCCATGGACTGAGCGATATCGCGTCCCAGGAAGGCAGCAAGGCAGCAAGGCAGCATCGCTGCATAGTACATAACACCGACACTGATGACTTCCATACTGAAGACAGCTGCAGCAACCGGGGTTCCAAAGAGAGCCGAGAATACCGCAGCCATGCCGCACATCACGGCAATCTTCTCTTCCTTGGGATCCAGCTTCAGGAACTTCCAGCGTCCCACCCAGGTACCGATACTGCCGCCGATCTGAAGTGCTGCGCCCTCTCGTCCGGCGGAACCACCAACCAGATGGGTCAGGATCGTGGACATGAAGATCAGAAAACCGGTTCTCTTGGTCATCATCTGTTCGGTAGAGATGGCTTCCAGAACCATATTGGTTCCCCTGTTCTTCACTTCACCGGTGATCTGATAGAGCCCTACGATAGCAACACCACTGATTGGCATCACAAAGAGCATCCAGGGATTCGCTGTGCGGAATCCGGTAACTGCAGTGATCGCCAGTGAGAATACACCGCCAATCACGCCGCCGAAACCTCCGATAATATAGGCAATGATACACCACTTAATAAAGTAGAAGATATTCTTGCCGATACCGGTATCCGGACCGATACTTTCAATTAGTCTGTTTCTCATAATTCCTCCGATTATGCCCCGAATTGCGGGCAGAATTCGCGTATCGATTGTAACATCTTTCACGCAGAAGTCAAAGCACTTCTTACCTTTGTTTCCATCAACTCGAACGATTCCTTCAGCCGGGTATCCTTCGCATCAGTACCATTTTCAACTCCAACCGAGTATCCTTCGCATCCGTGCCGTTTTAGGCTTCAGCCGAGTATCCTTCACATCCGTGCCATTTTAGCCTTCAGCCGAGTATCCTTCACATCCGTGCCATTTTAGCCTTCAGCCGAGTATCCTTCACATCCGTGCCATTTTAGCCTTCAGCCAGCCTTCCTGCAAGTCCGCTTATCTTTCAGCCGGTCATTCTTCGCATCAGTACTTCTCCGTGTTCCTTCAGCCACTGCTCACATACCCGGTAGTTCGGATATACCCGCAGGACTTCTTCGTAGAACTTTGCCGAGTGATTCATCTCCTTGCGGTGGCACAGCTCATGAACAACAATGGCATCCAGAACTTCCGGCGGTGCCAACATCAAGAGGCAGTTGAAGTTGAGATTCCCCTTCGCGCTGCAGCTTCCCCACCTGGTCTTCTGATTGCGGATTGTGATCTTACCATAGGTTACTCCCACTCTCGGGGCATAGTAAGCAACCCGCTGAGGAATGACTCGAACAGCTTCATCGGCAAGCTTACGGATCTCTTCCATGGTCAGCATAGGCTGCCCCTCTGCCTCCTGCTGCTCCTGCGTTCTCTTCTCCTTGTGTTTCTCGATCCATCTCTGATGCTTCTCAAGGAGCTGAAGGATGTCTCGTTCCGACATGCGGGCCGGTGCCTTCACGATGATATGTCCATCGGAGGCGATAGTGATGCCGACCGTCTTGCGGCTGCTGCGGATAATCTGAATATCTTCCTCACGATTCATGATTTCTCTTCCTTATCTATAATCTGCAGACCATTATAACCGACTCTCTGATATGTCGCCATACCTACTTATATGCGTCCTACACTTCAGCTCCTTTATGTAGGATGCATCCCACTATTTCATTCTCCGCGTCCTACACTTCAGCCCCTTTATGTAGGACGCATCCCGCCATTTCCTCCTCTGCGTCCTACCCGATACCCACGGAATGTAGGACGCATCCCACCATTTCCTCCTCCTCGTCCTACACTTCAGCCCCTTTATGTAGGACGCATCCCACTAATTCCTCCTCCGCGTCCTACACTTCAGCCTCTTTATGTAGGACGCATCCCGCCATTTCCTCCTCTGC
>R17__coassemble_594_pt1 | contig 15325 bp, 11 predicted proteins | sample R17__metabat2_low_PE_029 | metagenome-assembled genome bin R17
TCCACCGTCTGCCAGGGAAGCAGCTGATTATAATCCTGGAACACCATGATACGATGTCATCAACAGGATTCGCGTGCCAAGGGTGATTGCTTCCTGAATATTATGAGTAATAAAGAGCACGGTAATATGTTCTTCCTTCGAGATGAGCGCCAGCTCCTTCTGCAAACGGTTTCTGGTGATCGCATCCAGCGCAGCAAAGGGCTCGTCCATCAGAATGATCTGCGGCTTCAGTGCCAGTGCCTTGGCAATGGCAACGCGCTGCTTCATACCACCGGAGAGTTCATGCGGATAGTACTTCTGATAGCCGTCCAGTCCCACCTTCTTCAGATATTCATCGGACCGTCTCTGACGCTCTGCAGGATCCTTCACACCTCCTACCTTCAGAGGGTACTGAATATTCTTCTCCACCGTCTGCCAGGGAAGCAGCTGATTATAATCCTGGAACACCATGATACGATCGGTTCCCGGCTTCCTGACAGTCTTCCCGTTGCAGAGGATCGTACCTTCATAGTCCTCGAATCCGGCAATACATCGAACCAGAGTTGACTTTCCGCAGCCGGACGGACCGAGGATACATACGAATTCTCCCTCATTGATGCGAAGTTCCAGATGATCCAGTATATTTTTCGGACCCTCCGGAGTGGAGAAACTCTTGCAAATGCCCTGAATGGACAATACTTCTTTCATTCTATGTACCTCTCTTAATCTACCATTCCCCATTTACGAATCGTATGTCTCTCGATCGTGTGGAAGATTCCGTATTCAACGATGACTCCCACGATGATGATCATAAACATAGCAGCATAAACTGCCGGGTAATCGATCCATACGGTACGAGCATTGTTAATGAAGACACCGATTCCTGCCGACTGCGCTGCACCGAAGATCATCTCTGCACTGATCAGGCCACGCCATGCTCTGGCCCATCCGGTCTTGATGCCGCTCAAGAGATTGGCAAAGGAAGCAGGGACATAGATCTGCGTGATCAATCGGATGGGCGAGAGCCCGATGTTCTTCCCGTATTCTACATAGATTCTGGGAATCGTCCGGAATCCATCCATCATATTTCTGGACATCGGCCACACTACCGAATGGATCACCAGGATCAGGATCGCAGTATCATTGGCGCCGACCGTGATCATCAGGATCGGAAGAAGCGCTACACCGGGAAGCAGATCGAACACCGCTACCACCAGATTGTAGATTGCCCCGAATGTCTTGCTGATCACAGCGAGTGACGAACAGATCAAGGCCAGAAAAGCACCAATTCCAAGACCCTTCAGGATTCCAAGCAGAGAATTCCCCATATAAGAAAGGATCGGTCTCTGAGGGTTATTCAGGCAATTCACAAACTTGGCCAGAATCGTATCCAGCGTCGGGAATCCCATGATATCCCTGTAGCCTGCATAACCTTGCCAGAGAACGATGCACACGATTACAAATATCACTTGAGCGATCAAGGTCTGATACTTCTTCATGAATTCTCCTGCTCCTATTCTACGGTAACATTGTCATATTTGAAATCATCCATGCTGACTTCCTTCTCGATAAAGCCGGCACGATACATGAAGTCCGCCATGGTATCGGCACCTCTCAGGCTGCTGAAGAACTGACAGTCTTCGTTGTTGAGATAGCTGAGGACCGTATCCTCATCCAGTCCCAGATAGTCCACTTCGATTGCAGCAGCCTCTTCCTGATTCTCATTGATGAAAGCAATTGCCTGATCAAAAGAATCACAGATTGCCTGATAGAGGGCTTCATTCTCATAGACCTCCTCGGATGCCATCGCAACCAGGAAGGAATTGCCGCTGGGCCATACGCTGCTGATCTCACTCAGTTCATGGTAAGCTTCATTCTCTCTTTCCTGATAGATAAAAGGAGAGGAGGTAAGATGCAGCTGAACGGTACCGGATTCCAGAGCTGCCATACCTTCGGCATGAGACATACTCTGAATGTTATTATCCAGTGCGTGAGCATCTCCCAGATACTCCTCTGCCGCCATGGCAAGGAGCAGATGCTGAATCGATCCGGTAGATACCAGTGCAATCTGATCGGTTTCAGAGATATCTTCCAGAGAATTGATATCGGGATCATTGGTCATCAGACCATGTGACTGAGAACAAAGGTTGGAGACTACCTTGTAGGGAATTCCCGCTGCAACACCGGAGATTGCGGGAGCCAGACCCATACAGCCGATATCAATCGTACCGCCGATGATTCCCTCATTGATGGCAGCGCCGGCATCCAGCTTCTGATATTCTACGGTAATCTCTCCATCATAATTGTCTTCAATCAAATGCTGTACCTCCATAACATGGACAGGGGCGTAACCGATTCCTCCCTGATAGGCAATGGTGATAGAGATTGCCTCTGCGGAATCCGAAGTTTCCTCTGCTGCGGCCGCGGTATCGGCCGCAGTATCGGCAGCGGTATCCGAAGAGGAATTCCCGGAGCAGGCAGTCAATGACAGAGACATGGCAAGTACTAAGGATGCAGCCGTCATCATTCTCATAAATTTGTTCATAATCAGCACCTCTTTCATAGTTGTTCGGTTATTAATATTAACCGTTTAATTATATGAGTGATTTTAAAAAATTTGCCTTCGCGGCAATATATAATCAACAGGTTATATACTATAATTAATATGTGATTATGTCAAGCATAATTTTGCCGCCCGGCGGATGAAATATATCTCTTTCATCCGCCGGGCGGCAGTATTCTATGCTTCTTCCTGCGTTTCAGCTATGACCTCAATCAAGGCTTCGCAGGCTTCGGTTCTGAACAGCTCCTTGTCATAGGCGATATAGATTCTGCGTCCCTGAAGCGGTGTCGGGAATGTCTTCACCTTACGATGGAAGGCCGCTTCCCTGGAAGCAAAACAGACACCCATCCCCTGTTCTACGAAGTTAACCATCTCTGATACCTGATCAATGATGATCCTGCGGGAAGGCGTAAAATTCTCCTTGGACATCAGGCGATCCACCTCCTGCTGCAGCGGATAATGCTCTTCCAAACAGATAAAACATTCCTCCTGCAGCTGCTCAAAGTCCCAGGCTGTAATATCACTGTCCCAGGGAACACAGAGAACGATCTCTTCCTGAGAGACATAGCGAATCTCAAAAGGATCCGGCAGCTGATCTGTCGTACTGATGAAACAATCGATTCGTCCGGCTTCCGCTTCCCGGATCAATTGCTCCACCGATCCCGTCCGGATAGAGATCTCATACTCCGGATTCACACGACGGATTCCCGGAGCAATGATTGACTGTACATATACCGCCGGTGCTCCGATGACTGCTTTGCGATTCACAGTATCCCTATAGCTTTGCAATTCCTTCTCAAAGTTCTGACGCAGAACATCCAGTCTTCGGATATAGTCGTAATATAACCTGCCCTCGGGCGTCAGCATGATGGGATTCGTCCGCCGGTTAAATATCTTAAACCCCACTTCCCTCTCCAGGGCATTCAGCCCCTGGCTTAAGGCCGGCTGTGATATCTTCAACGCCTTCGCCGCATTCGAAAGATTACCGTGCTTTATGATCTGGAACACATAATTGTCATAAATCTGTCTGTTCATATCGACCTTCCTCTCTGCCGTATATCCCTGAAGACCTCATCTTCTCTGATACAGCATCCCTTATGACCGATTCCATCTTAGTGTATCACGAATTCATTCCTGTGACCATCCAATTATTCACGAAGCTGATCCGCCCTTCCTATCTCATATGCCAAAAGAAAGATTTACATCTTCTTCCGGTTCCGCTACAATAGAATCAATTCGATAAAGAAGAAGGGATATCATTATGATTACCATTGATTTATATTCCGGTCTTCTCGGTGTCGGCAAGACTACCCTGATTCGCCGCATGCTGGAGACCACCTACAAGGACCAGCAGGTCGTGATCCTGGAGAACGAACTTGGCAAGGTCAACTATGATTCCGCGGTCCTCGGAGCCTCCGGCATGCGGGTCGAGCAGATCACTGCCGGATGCGTCTGCTGCACTGTAGCCGGGGACTTCAAGGCTGCCATCCGCCGCATCGGGGAGGAACTGCATCCTGATGTCGTCATCCTCGAGCCCTCCGGTGCTTCGGACGTGAGAACGCTGCTGAGGGTAATCCTGGAAGTTGAGGGTGTCAGCATCGGGCGGAGCATCATGCTGGTCAATGCGAAGAAGTGTCTGGCTCTCCTGCGCGTGATCGGCGACTTCTACAAGGACCAGATTCGCTGCGCCGACACGATCTTCCTGAACTTCGCGGAACAGGTGAAGGAAGGACAACTGCCCCTCGTGATCGAAGAGCTGCAGAAGATCAATCCGAAGGCTTCCTTCGTTGCCATCCCTCTGCGCGAGGTCGGTGCCGATACCTTCCCGCTTACTCCCCAGCCTGTACCCATGCCCGACGATTCCGAAGAAGTGCAGGATGACCGCTCCCTGCGCGTCATCGATGACGATACCGTATCCATGAAGATGGGACGGAGCAGACGAAGCACGCGCAAGCTTCCCGCCCCCGGCCGGACAGCCCCCGAAGGACCTCAGCTGCACAGCTGGACGTATGCATTTCCAAGGGCCTTCACACCCTCACAGCTGGAAGCCCTGGACCGCATCTTCGAAGCGCCGGAGGCAGAGACGATCTGGCGCGTCAAGGGCATCCTGACCTTAAGCGATGGAAGCTATCGCAAGTACGATGTTACCTTCGGCGATATCTTCGGTGATTCCTTCGAAGGAGATGCCGATGTTCCCCGGAACACGCTGGTCATCATCGGTCCGGAGATTCCCAGAGGCTTCCTAATCGAACAGTTCCATCAGCTCTTTCCGGCAGAATAGAAGAAGCGGCCTCATCTTCCCAAGTGGATGAGGCCGCTTCTTCTTAGTTCTTACTTTTCGATCTCGTCTGTCTCGATCAGGAAGGAGACACTGCCTGTATGCCCCTCGGCCAGTCCGGTCAGGGTATCATAGGACTGATCTGCTTCGCGGAGTCCCCTGAGATGCTTCAGCACATCCGACAGGTCATCTCCGGCAAGCTTCGTCAGCTCTCGGATGCCCTCCTCATCGAATTCCTTGAATCCGTCATGCAGCTCCTTCACACCGGTCCGCATCGATCCAAAGCCGGAGATCAGGGATGCCATTGAAGTCGACAGGGTATCTGCTCCGGTCGCCAGCTGTTTGCTTCCCGAAGCCGCCTGGCTGATGCCTTCATTGAAGGCTTCTACACCGGTTACCAGTTCGCTGCTGCCTGTTGCCAGCGCGCTGATGGAAGTCTTCAGTGTCTGAATGCTCTGCGACATACCGGTCAGAGACTCCAGAATATCTCCGATACTGTCTGCGAATGTCATCAGAGGTTCCAGCTCCTGCTCCATCCTGGTGATCCTGGTCTGAATCGCCTCCGCTTCTACCGTGAACTTCTCTGTATCCAACGTCGGAATGTCCTTCAGCTCCTTGAGCGCTGCCTCGGTCTTCGACTTCGCCTGGTCCGTGATATCATCCAGCGAGATACCGCTCTCGATCTTAGACAGGATCTTCTCCTTCTCTTCGGAAGAGATCTCCATGCCTTCCATCGCTGCTGCGGCTGCATTCTTCGCGTCCTTCACAGCCTCTTTCTCGGCCGCCGATTGAATCGAGCTCCAATCGATCTGATCCAGGTAGGACTCTGCAGCTTCCACAGACTTCTTCTCCCCTGCATACCAGGTATCCACGCGGTCCGCATAAGCCTGCACTTCAGACACGGTCTTCTGCAGAGCTTCCAATTCGGAGATCAGTGCCTCTGCATCCGAGGAGAAGGCAGAGGCCACGCTCTTGATGGCATCCACATCCATGCCCTCGCCTGTGGGAACTTCCACAGAGGCAAGACTCTTGTCCATCTGTGTCAATCCATCGGAGATTGCCTTTACACCGTCTGCCAGCTGACTCTTCTGCTTGTCCATCGTCTGGAGACCCTGATTCAGGGAAGTCATGCCGGTACTGATAGCATCTACTCCCTGCTTATACTTCTTCAGATAGTCCCGATAGGTATCCATGCCATCCAGCAGTTCCTTCGTGCCATCCACCAGCTCGCCGGAAGCCTCCTCCAGATCGTCCATATCATCCACCATTTCATCGGCGTCCTCCAGATCCTCATTCTCCAGATCCTCGAGCAGTCCGTTCGATACCATGGTCGCCGTAAAGTCCAGAGAGAAGTCGGTGACGTCAGCCGAGAACTCCACATAGGAAGGGATATCCACCTCCTCGGTAGGTTCCCAGTCTGTCAGCTGCAGGTCATCCGCCACATAAGGGAGTGCGTAGCCGATCACCGCCTGCATGTCATCCATGCTCACCAGTTCTCCGTTCGTCACTTCCACGTTGGAGAAGACCTCCTCATCGAGCAAGGCTGCCGTGATAAAGAGGAAGGGCACATGCACAGTCACCTTCGAAGAGCCCTCGGGCTTCACCTTCATCTCTGTGTTATTGATATAGTCGAAGCGAATCTTCACATGACCGCTCTGTCCTGCCAGTTCTTCCGGGCTAACCTTCTGACCATCCAGTTCATAGGTGATCTTCACACCGACCGGGACCTCCCCGGTATAAGTCCCCTCATACTGAATATCTTCTCCATGATTCTCCCAGTAGAGAGTGCCATCCTCCTCCAGAACATATTCCTCATCGCCTTCGGAATTTCTGATATCCGTCAGACAAGTCTGATCCGGGATGACCATGCCATCCTCCGGATTCGAGAGAGTCACATTGACCGTGACTTCCTCCTCTGTGCCGGAGGCATCCGCCTTGACATGAACTACCTCCTCCTTCTCAAGCTTCGCATCGGAAGCCGACTCCGGCGTCGGCTCAAAGAGGGCTGTATCCTCTGCCTCCACAGAGACCTCCGCCGCCTCCGTCTCCTGCGTAGTGTCCGCCGTTCCGGAGCTGCAGACCGTCATCGCCATTGTCATCATGAGGGCCAGACAGAAAGCCAGCCATCTCCTGCCCATCGTTCTTCTATTCTTCATAAGTTTCTCCATTCTTCACTTTCGCTTCCTACTCCACATTCTTCAGCGCCTGATCCATGGGCACCTTCCGGATCCTGCGCATCTCCAACAAAGCGATAACAGCATACGATCCGATTCCCAGAGCCAGCATCTCTGCATAGACAATGTTCTCATACCGCAGCATGATCCATCCCGTCATGAATTCCACGATTGCTATACGGTACACATATTCAAGCCCGACGGCTACGATGGGAATACTGATCAGGAACTCCAACACAACGACGATCGAAGTCGAGACGATGTAGAGCCGGCTGATCTCACCGTTGCTGTATCCCAGAATCTTCGCCATCGAGATGGACTGGGCATTCTTCTCGATGATGATCTTGGACATGACGAAGATCACGGCCAGGAAGATCAGGACGGCAAAGGCATCGAGAAGATACATCATACTTCCCATGGAGATCGTCAGCTGGCGGGAGATCTTGGTTACGGCATCGTAATCGATCGTCGTTCCGATATATTCCGCGCTGATATCGGTGATCGGCGTATCCGAGAAGTAACCGCTGAACATCTCATCGTCCATATCGAAGGTCCGATTGAGTTCCGTCTGGTCCATGAATACGCACACAGCCCCCTCATAATCATAGATTCCGCCGACAGCGAAGTCGTAGGTCGTGGACTCGTAGGGCTCCTTCAAAGTGATCATATCGCCGATCTCCAGCTGATACTTATCCGCATAGGAAGAGGAAATGCTCACGGTTCCAGCCTCTGACGTCAGCTTGACGAAGCGGCTGTCCGGGGCAACGCCATAGAAGGTGACCTCCTCTGCCGGGCAGAGGTCACCCAGCGTCTTCAGCGAGTAAGCGCTGAACTTCTCTGCCGTCTCGTTATCGGTCTCCACCTCCCGCTCAAACTGCAGCATAGTAAGGAGGCTTGACAGCTTCCCATCACTGTCAGATACGCCCACGGGAATCGTCAGAATATATTGATAATTGCTAATCATATGCTCGGTCACGCTCTCCTGATAGCACGCAAGCAGATTGGGCAGCGCCATACCGAAGAGCAGCAGCAGATTGGCAAAAAGGATTCCCACGAACATCAGAATATAGTTGGGCATATTCTGCAGGATCACGCGAATGCGGAACCTGGAGAAAAAGGGAATGTGCACATTCAGGGGGAAGGCCCTGCCATTCTTCTTCCGGCTCAGATCTCTGCGGATGAACTTCAGCGGTGACAGAGACAGAGCCCTTGCCAGCATCAGGAAGGTCACGATGATCATCAGAGCCAGAGGAATCAGCGTCGTCATCAGGAAGGCATTGGCATTCCACAGTGTCACAAAGGTCGGCAGGGAATAGCTTCCGTAGTACATGGCGGCACAGAAGTCCTTCATCCAGGTATATCCTATGATATTGCCGAGAATGGAACTGACCAGCGTCACCAGAAGAGGTGTCGTCATATAATGCCGGATCAGTTCTCCCTTCGTATATCCTGACGCTCTCAGAGTACCGATGACATTCGCTTCCTTCTGTATCGTATTCGAAGTCGTAATTCCGAAAACAAAGGCGATGATGGCAATTACCATATAGACCATCACGATCATCATACCGCGGTCACTGCCGAAGTCATCTCCCGTGAACTGAATTGCCTGACACAGATATCTGGGAACATAATCCGTCAGAGAGACGATCCCATTCAGATCATCCTGAAGGTCTGTCGCCATCGTGTTCTCCTCTGCCTCATCTGCCGGCGGATTCTGATAGACCCAGGCATAGTTCCAGGTCAGTTCTTCGCTATCAATTGCAGCGAACTCTTCTTCCGTCACAACAGCAACACCGAACTTATCCGAATCGAACATCGTATCCGAGTTCTTGGCAAAGAGGGAGCTGTAATCGGAGAGAGCCACGAGACCGGTAACCGTCCAGCAGTGATTGCTGCTTGCGATCGTATCCCCGACAACAATGTCATTGTTGTCAGCGTACATGCGGTCGATGGCAATCTCTCCGGCCTTCTCCGGCATACTTCCTTCCATCAGGCAGACCCGGTCCACCTGATCTCTCTCGGCATAGATCCGAAGCGTGCTGGTATCGAGTCCTGCCTCTTGCGCTTCCTGATCATCCATGCCGGCACCATAGAGCGCATCCCCCGGTGCCACCATCTCCTCCGCATAGTAAAGCTCGTAGAGATCCACGCCCAGATTCTGCACCTGCTTCCACTGGGCCTTGTTCATCTTCTTTTTCACTGCGAAGTGTCCCCACTCCACAGAATAGTCCTCGAAACTGTTGTTGTAGGCTGCAATCATGCTGTCTGCGGAGATCAGGAAGCCGGAACCGAAGCTGATCGTCAGCACCATCAGAAGGAAGATGGCCAGGTACTTGCTCCACTCCTCCTTCAGTTCCCGGAGGATTCGCTTACGTAAAGGATTCTTCATATGATCACCTTACCATTCCAGATTCTCTGCGGAGATCCTGCTTTGATTGCGGGTATCTGAGCGGATCTGTCCGTCTCTCAGACGAACGACCCGGTCTGCCATCAGCCGGATCGCATCATTATGTGTTACCATGATAACCGTATTCCCATACTTGCGGTTGACGGTCTCGATCAGCTTCAGGATCTCCTTCGAAGTATTGTAATCCAGGGCACCCGTCGGCTCATCACACAGCAGGATATCCGGATTCTTCACGATGGCGCGTCCAATGGCACATCGCTGCTGCTGACCGCCGGAGAGCTGATTGGGAAGCTTGCCCCTGTGCTCATAGAGTCCCAGCGTATGCAGCAGCTCATCCACCGACAGCGCCCGATCGGACAGATAAGCGCCCACCTCGATATTCTCCCTTACCGTCAGGTTGGGAATCAGGTTATATTGCTGAAAGATATAACCCAGATGCTTCCTGCGGTAGATCGTCAGGCGCTTCTCATTCATATCTGCGGTCTTCTCTCCGTTGATGGAGATATAGCCACTGTCCGCACTGTCAATACCCCCGATGATGTTCAATAAAGTCGACTTACCGGAGCCGGAAGGTCCCAGGAGTACGCAGAATTCGCCCTTCTCAATCTGAAGGTCGATTCCCTTCAGCACCTGCAGACGATTCTCTCCCTGTCCGAAGGACTTGGTAATCTGACAAATCTCAAGAAACATAGTATCTTACCTCCACTGAGATGTACGAGCACACCTCGGCAATGTACAACGTTAGTTCTAACTAACATTATACATTGATATATGAACATGTAAACATATTTTCACTCTAATGATAATGATTCTCATCTTGTCAATAAAGGGATCAACATGTCAGATACCTTGTCTCCGCTCCCGATAAACGAAAGTATTAAAAAGCGGTCGTGAAAAATGATGACTCATTTTTCACGACCGCTTTCTTTACCTATATTATATAGAAGATACTCATGCATCAGAACTTCCTACAGGAAGAACTGCGTCATACAGAAGGCTGCATAGATCACAAGCAGAAGGATCCCCTGAGCTCTTGTCAACTTGCCGCGCACCAGAGCCGGTACCGTCAAGAAGAGCATGACAAAGAGCATGAGCGGGATCTCCAGCACCAGAGAGGAATTCATCCCCGCGATCAGCTTGCTCGAAGGGACATTGAAGGGGCTTAAGGTAACAGAGACGCCGTTCACCAGTACCAGATTAAAGAGATTGGCTCCCACGATATTGCCGAGAGAAAGATCTCCGTGACCCTTCATCAGGGAAGTGATTGCCGTGACAAGCTCAGGAAGTGAGGTTCCCAGTGCCACAAAGGTCAGAGCGATGACTGACTCAGGAACGCCCAGCCCCTGAGCAATCAGGGTACCATTGTCCACCAGTAAGTCGGCGCCCACGGCAATCAATGCCGCACCGATCACCAGAAGGATCAGATCCTTCCCCATAGAGTTCTCTGTCTCTTCTTCCCCGGTCTCAGCCATCGCCGCTTCACCGTCTGCCTTATGCTGCATGGCCTGTCGAACCTGCATAGCGATATAGATCAGGAAGATCAACAGGAAGCAGCAGCCGCTCAAGCGGCTGAAACTGCCGAGCACATAGGCATTCAGACAATAAAAGGCAGCTGCAACAAAGAAGAAGATGACAGGCACACGGAAGGAATTCCGGTCCACCTTCTCCGGACGAACCGCAATCGTGATAGCTGAGATCAGAGCAGTATTGCAGATGACAGAACCGATGGCATTGCCGTAAGCAATCTCTCCGTGTCCGCCAATGGCAGAGGTCGCCGACACCATAACCTCCGGAAGCGTCGTTCCGATCGATACTACCGTAGCTCCGATCAGAAGCTCCGGCAGATGGAACTTATGTGCCACACCGGTAGCGCCATCGACAAACCAGTCACCGCCCTTGATCAGCAGAACCAGGCCAACGGCGAATAATAAAACAGGGATCAACATAGTTCATGCACCTCATCATTTCTTCAAAGATTCCTTGCATATTATACTGAAATCGGAGCACATGTACAAGTCTGCGGGAGGCGAAATATATCATCGTAAATCGGTTTCTTTCGGAAAATACTGCCTCTTGCGCCCTAAAAGTGATATGATAAAAGCAAGGCGGCGTTCGGATAGCATTTCCATACGAATCGGCCGTCCCTTGTCAACCGACAGCGATTCTATAACTATATATGAGGTGATACCATGATCTATGAGATTCACAATGACACTCTGCGCGTGAAGATTGCTTCTGTGGGAGCTGAACTTCAATCGATTCAGACTGCTGATGGTGCTGAGTACCTCTGGCAGGGAGATCCTGCCTACTGGACCGGCCACTCTCCCAACATCTTCCCCTATGTCGGACGCCTGACACAGGGAAGATATACCCTGAACGGGCAGGAATACGGCTTCAAGAACCATGGATTGGTTCGCTATGAAGACCTTGCTGTAGAAGAAGAAGCTTCTGATACGATCACCTTCCGTCTGGATGCCAATGAAGAACTGATGAAGCAGTATCCCTACGACTTCACCTACATGATCACCTACACCCTGAAGGGCAATCAGCTGATCATGACCATCCAGGTCGAGAACCACTCTGAGGAGCGTATGTTCTTCGCTGTCGGCGGTCATCCCGGATTCAATGTTCCTCTGGAACAAGGTATCGCCTTCGAGGACTACTATCTGGAATTCTCTGAGGAGAGCCATCCTTATCAGATTGAGATCTCTCCCAAGGGTGCCATCCGGTCCGGTCAGTTCCTCTATCAGCCGGAAGGCGGCAAGCGTATCCACCTGCAGCATAACCTCTTCGACTCCGATGCCATCGTCCTCTACCACGGCGATCGCACCGTTACCCTGAAGAGCGATCAGGGAGCCCGCGCCGTTACCGTCAGATATCCCGACTTCCGCTATATCGGCTTCTGGCATAAGCCCTGCACGGATGCCCCCTATGTCTGCATCGAACCCTGGACTTCTCTCCCTTCCCGTGAGAATATCACAGAGGACTTCGCACAGCAGGGAGACCTGCTTCATATCGAAGGTGGCGAAATCTGGACTACGACCTGGAGCATCGAGATCCTCTAAGTTCCGAATTCCGAAAAAGAAGCAGATGCCCGAATCGGCATCTGCTTCTTCACTATATTATGCCTTCTATTCCTGTCCGGCCAGCTTTCTCTCTACCCAGGCTGTCAGTATTCCCAGGTATCGCATCATAGGCTCCGCAATCAATCCGAAGACGACCATCAGCATAGCGACCCGCATGGTGATCATCTGAATGCCATAGAACCAGGGCAGCCAGAACCATCCGATCAGGAATCCCGCAAGCATCAGGAACCAGATCGCCCAGTGAAGCTTCGTCATCGGGCACATGATCCGATACATGATCATGAATCCCACCAGAGTCACAAGCAGGGTGCAGGCCGTGGACATGCAATCACTGTCCACCCCGAAGGTCTGACAGAAGATGACCAGTCCCAACACCACCGCAAAGTCCGTCAGACCTGCCGGCAGCGCCCGCAGCAGTACATTCGCCAGGAAGTGGCCCTGGATCTGATTGCTATTTGGTTCCTGAGAAAGCAGGAAGGCGGGCACACCGATCGTGAATGTCGTAATCAGTGAAAGCTGGGAGGCTTCCAGCGGATAATCCAGGACCAGGATCACCGCAGATACTGCCAGCAGAAGGGAGAAGATATTCTTCACCAGGAAGAGGCTCGCCGTTCGCTCAATATTGTTGACGACACGCCGGCCTTCCAACACCACGGCCGGCATGCGGGAGAAATCTGAGTCGAGAAGAACCAGCTGGGATACCTGCGTCGCAGCCTCGCTTCCCGATGCCATCGCAATACTGCAGTCAGCATCCTTGAGTGCCAGGACATCGTTCACTCCATCACCGGTCATCGCCACAGTCTCTCCCTGCTGCTTGAGGATACGAACAAACTGCCTCTTCTGCTCCGGAGTCACACGGCCGAACACCGTATACTCCCGCATCGCGCGATCTACATCCTCATCCGTATGCAGGGTCTGAGCGTCCACATACCGCTCTGCACCTTCGATCCCGGCCTCCGCTGCAATGGCGGATACACTGACCGGATTATCACCGGAGATGACCTTGATCCTTACCCCGCGGTCAGCGAAGTAACGGAAGGTATCGACGGCGCCGCTGCGGATCCGGTTCGCCAGAAGAACGATTCCCAGCAAGCGAACCGGCGCATCAAGCTCTCCGCCTGCAAGTTCTCCGCTATATTCTCCGAAGGCAAGAACACGATATCCATCTCTGCCGTAAGCTTCGATCGTCTCGCTGTATCTTGCATAATCTTCCCGAAGCACGAATTCCGGAGCCCCCAGAACATAGGACTTCCCCTGAAGGACACCACCACTGTACTTATACCTGGAGGAGAAGGGAATGATCTTCGAAGGCTGTACGCCATCGCCATCCCGGAAGGCCTCCTTCATAGCCTGCATGGTGATATTGTCTGCCGACATATTCTGCACAAGATCACTGAGGATCCTGCGAGCAGAGTCGTCCGATGAAGCCTCTGTCTCTTGCGATGAGATCTCGTTCACACTTTCAGAACCTGCATCCGCTGATCTCTTATCCTGGGAAGCTGCAAGCTGTTCTTCCTCCTTCTTTCTTCGGCCGAACTTCCACCGGCGCTTCTTCCCGGTCTTCTTCACATCCACGGTCTCAAAGGCGGCTGCTGTCAGGAAGGAACCATCCTTGTTCTCCTCATACTTCTCACGAAACTGCACAGTACCACTCTGAAGTACCGAGGTCACATGTCCCGCAGAAGGCTCGTGCGGAATCAATATATCAATAGGAAGGAACTCCTTCACTTCCATTCTCTCTTCCGTGATCGTTCCGGTCTTATCCACACAGAGCACCGTCACTCTCGCCAGAGTCTCGATGCACTTCATATCATGCAGCATGACCTGCTGCTTCGCAAGCCGCATAGCACTGACTGCCAATGCCATACTCGCTGTCAGATAGAGTCCCTCGGGAATCATGCCGATGATGGCAGCTACCATCCCCGTGATACTCTCCCGGAAGGTATTATGTGCTACGAAGAATTGCTGACCGAAGAGAAGAATGCCGATGGGAATGATGATGATGCCCACGATCTGCACCAGTCGATCCAGAGAGCGCATCATCTCCGACTGCTCTCCCCCCTTCTGCTTCGTTGCCTGCAGCGTAAGCTTCGAGATGTAGGAATCTGCGCCGACTCTTACCAGCTGCGCCCGGCAGCTGCCGGAGATGACGAAGCTTCCCGACATGAGTTCAGCGCCCTGTTCCTTGGTGATCTCATCCGCTTCACCCGTCAGAAGCGCTTCATTCACCTGCACACTGCCGCGGACAACAACGGCGTCCGCCGGAATCTGATCCCCGGCCCCTAACAGAATCAGGTCATCGACAACCAGGCGCTCCGTATCGATCTCCTGCTTCTCTCCATTGCGCACCACTCTTGCCTTCGGGGCATTGAGGATCTTCAATCCATCCAGCACCTTCTTGGAGCGAATCCCCTGCACGATACCGATCAGTGTGTTGCAGATGATCACTCCCATAAAGAGCATGTTGCGGAAGGAACCCACAAGGAGAAGCAGCAGGGCCAGAATGACGAAGACCAGATTGAAGTAGGTCAGTGTATTCTCCCGGATGATCTCCTTCACAGAGTGCGTATCGGAATCTACCGATGTATTGACATATCCTGCCTGCATCCTCTCATCTACCTGCTCATCGCTGAGCCCCTGCTCCGGATCGATGGAAATCCGGGGCACACTGCGCTCATCCAACTTCAGCAGTTCCTCCGATGTGGAATCCATCTCTCTTTTTCTATTCTTAAATAAAGCCGACAATGTAAAGCCTTCTTTCTAACCCGTGAAAATGCTCATCCCTGAAAGTTCCCGTTAAGGACTTCCGGGGATGCTGTACGGTACTATAGCACCGCA
>R17__coassemble_606_pt1 | contig 15116 bp, 14 predicted proteins | sample R17__metabat2_low_PE_029 | metagenome-assembled genome bin R17
CATCGAGCTGGAGGAAGCTTACGAACACTATAAGAACGATCCCGAGTTTAATCGGGAACTGACGGAACTCCTGAATAATTATGCAGGAAGACCTTCCAGACTCTACTATGCGAAGCATATGACGGAGGATCTGGGCGGTGCTAAGGTCTATCTGAAGAGAGAGGACCTGAATCATACAGGAGCTCACAAGATCAACAATGTTCTTGGACAGGCACTTCTTGCGAAAAAGATGGGCAAGACCCGCCTGATTGCCGAGACCGGTGCAGGACAGCACGGCGTGGCAACGGCAACGGCAGCTGCTCTGTTCGGCATGGACTGTGTGATCTTCATGGGTAAGGAGGACACCATTCGTCAGGCTCTCAATGTCTATCGTATGAGATTGCTGGGCGCTGAGGTGGTTCCGATCGAGACCGGTACGGGGACTCTGAAGGATGCCTGCTCTGCAGCCTTCCGTGAGTGGACCAATCGAATCGATGATACCCACTATTGCCTGGGTTCCGTGATGGGACCGCATCCCTTCCCCACGATCGTACGTGACTTTCAGGCAGTTATCTCCAAAGAGATCAAGGAACAGTGTCTGGAGGCTGAGGGAAGACTTCCCGATGTAGTGATGGCCTGTGTGGGCGGCGGATCCAATGCCATCGGTGCCTTCTATCACTTTATTGAAAATGAGGGGGTGCAGCTGATCGGCTGTGAGGCCGCCGGACGCGGTGTGGATACCAGGGAGACAGCAGCTACGATCGCAACCGGAAGACTTGGCATCTTCCATGGCATGAAGAGCTACTTCTGTCAGGATGAGTATGGTCAGATTGCTCCGGTTTACTCGATCTCCGCAGGACTCGATTACCCCGGCATCGGACCGGAACATGCTCATCTCTACGATATCGGAAGAGCTCAGTATGTACCGGTGACCGATGAAGAGGCAGTATGTGCATTTGAATATCTCTCTAAGACCGAGGGCATCATCCCGGCCATCGAGAGTGCTCATGCGGTGGCACATGCAATGAAGATCGTGCCTAAGATGAACAAGGATCAGATCGTGGTCATCAATATCTCCGGACGAGGGGATAAGGACTGTGCGGCAATCGCACGCTACAGAGGGGAGGATATCAATGAGTAAGACAATTCAGGACGCATTCGCGAATGGGAAGGCATTCATCCCCTTTATTACCTGTGGTGATCCGTCCATCGAAGTAACAGAACAGATCATCTGCGCGATGGCGGAGGCAGGGGCCGATCTGATCGAGCTGGGCGTACCCTTCTCCGATCCCACGGCAGAGGGTCCCGTCATCATGGCAGCCAATGAGAGAGCACTGGCAGGCGGCGTGACGACTGATCAGGTCTTCGATATGGCAGAGAGAGTTCACGCGAAGATTGATATTCCCATGGTATGTATGACCTATGCGAATGTAGTATTCTCCTACGGAACCGAGAGATTCTGTGAGAGAGCCAACAAGGCGGGAATCCTGGGTGTCATTCTGCCGGATATCCCCTTCGAGGAGAAGGAAGAGTTCGATGGAACCTTCGAGAAGTACGGTATGACGCTGATCTCCATGATTGCGCCGACCTCGGATGATCGTATAGCGATGATTGCGAAGGAAGCCAAGGGATTCCTCTATATGGTATCCTCTCTGGGTGTGACGGGAACCAGAAGTTCCATCACCACGGATATCGGCGCGATGACGGCCAAGGTTAAGGCAGCATCGAATGTTCCCTGTGCGGTAGGCTTCGGAATCTCCACCCCTGAGCAGGCGAAGAAGATGGCGGATCTGTCGGACGGAGCCATCGTAGGTTCGGCTATCGTGAAGCTTTGCGCAGAGTACGGGGATGCATGTGTGCCTTACGTGAAGGAATTCGTGAAGAAGATGAAGGACGCTATCCGGTAAGACAGGATTGACAGAAATAGGAGTCGGAAGTGCAGAGGATTGGCTTTGCACCTCCGACTTTTTGTAAAGAAGTAGGAACTGTTCGTGTTTTCATTATTGCATAATAACGGAGACAGGTTTCTCTGAATGAAGTTTTTATGGATTTCTCGGGGAATAAAAGGTATCATCATAATGATAATTACATTGCTGCTGTTCATAGAGACAGAATTCTATCATCGGAAGAGGGAGAATAGGCGATATGATACCTGTAATTGATATGCACTGTGATACCATCTCAGTGATTCACAATAAGAACTTTGAGGGAGAGCAGATTGCTCTAAGGAAGAACCATTGCCATCTGGACCTTGAGAAGATGAAGGAGGGAGGCTATATGTGCCAGAACTTCGCACTCTTTACTTATCTGGGTCACTGGATGGACCTTGATAGTATGTACTTCAGCAAGGAAGTAAAGGAACACTATCCTACAGCCTATGACTATGCGATGGATATGTCGGATACCTTCGACCGGGAGATAGAAGCCAATCGTGATCTGATTGGCGCTGTAAGAACAGCTTCCGATATCGAAGAGAACTTTCTTATGGGAAGAATGTCTGCCCTGAAGACCGTGGAAGAGGGAGCGGTTTACGAAGGAAGTGTGGATCGCCTGAAGGAGTTCTATGACAAGGGGGTCCGTATGACAACATTGACATGGAACTTCGAGAATGAACTGGCCTCTCCCAATCAGATCAACTGGACGAATGGCCTCACCGTTCCTGATACGATTCATGGGCTAAAGCAGGCAGGACGAGAGCTTGTGGATGCCTGCCGGGAACTTGGTGTCATCGTTGATGTCAGCCACCTGAACGATGCGGGAATCTATGATATTCTGGATATCATGAAGGGGAAGACACCCATCGTTGCCAGCCACTCCAATGCAAGGGGCGTGACGAATCATGCAAGGAACCTGTCTGATGAGATGCTTCGCAGCATTGCAGAAGGCGGAGGGGTCGCCGGCATCAACTTTTGCAATGCCTTCCTGAATGACAGAGACGATAACAAATCTGCGATTCAGGATATGATCCGACATATCAAATATATGGAGAATGTGGCAGGTATCGATGCGATCGGGCTGGGATCGGACTTCGACGGCATCGAGAATACCGTTGAATTGGGGAATGGCGGCGGCATGCAGCGTCTGGCAGAGGCGCTGGAGGATGCGGGATATAGTCATGAGAAGATAGAGAAGATATTCTATAAGAATGTACTGCGGGTGTACAGAGAAGTATTAAAGTAAATTGGGACACAATCATCCCGGTCATTTATATGCGTCAAAACGTGAATCATAGTCTGCACGATTTTACGGCTGGCAGAGGTTGGAAGAATGAGATATAATGATGCATATATTGAGTCTGAGGAGTAGATATGGATACGATGATTGGGTCCTTTGAATTAATGGCACTTATTAAGATGCTGCTTGCTGTGGTCTGCGGGGCCGCTATCGGCCTTGAGCGTGAGTTCCGCGGCCGCCCGGCCGGACTAAAGACATTCGCCATGGTGTGTCTGGGATCTACGTTGGTCATGATCACCAATGATTATATCTATCATTACATTGCAGGGGGCTCCGGAGATGCCGCACGTATGGCTGCACAGGTCGTGAGCGGTATCGGCTTCCTGGGTGCAGGTGCTATCATGGTAACGAAGCGAAATCAGATCAAGGGTCTGACGACCGCTGCAACCCTCTGGGTGACAGCGGCGATCGGAATCTGTATTGGTACCGGATTTTATCTGGGCGGTATCGTGGCTACCATCTTTATCTATGTCATCTCCCTGACCTGTCATCGAATTGATGCCAGGATCCTGAGCAATTCCCAGCACATGAAGATCTATGTGGAGGGAGAGAATGAGGAGTTCCTTCTGGAACTGCTGGAATACCTGAAGAAGAATCAGATTCGAGTGAGTTCACTTCAAAGAAGAGATGATGATAAGTGGTGTGCCAATGATGTGTGCCTGGTGATCAGCCTGAAGTTTAAGCAGAGATCATCGCATCTGGAGTTTCTGGAGGTCGTTGAGAACATGGATGGCGTGCGGTACGTGGAGGAGATTGGGTAAGAATTCATGAATCGATAGAAGAAGGAGGGCATCGTATGAATATTATGGAAGATCTGGAGAAGAGTGTCGCGAGTATCCGCAGCAAGACGGATTTCGTGCCGGAGATTGCCATTACCCTGGGCTCCGGTCTGGGAGAACTTGCCGGACAGATTGAGGCTGTCTGTGAGATTCCCTATACGGAGATCGAGGGCTTCCCGGTATCGACGGTAGCCGGTCATCAGGGCAAGTTCATCTTCGGTATGCTTGCCGGTAAGAAGGTGGTGGCTATGAGTGGCCGTGTACACTACTATGAGGGCTACTCGATGAAGGAAGTAGTTACCCCGGTGCGCGTGATGGGGCTTCTCGGAGCGAAGAAGGTGCTGCTTACGAATGCGGCCGGCGGCGTGAATCTGTCTTATCATCCGGGAGACCTGATGATGATCACCGATCATATCTCTGTCTTCGTTCCCAATCCTCTGCTTGGACCGAATCCCGAGACACTGGGAACCAGGTTCCCGGATATGTCTACGGTATATACGCCGGCGCTGCAGGAGGTGATCCGTCAGGCATCGAAGGTGACGGGGGTAGCCATTCAGGAAGGCGTATACACGCAGCTGACCGGTCCGAGCTATGAGTCTCCGGCAGAGATTCGTATGCTGAGAACCCTGGGAACCGATGCTGTGGGTATGAGCACGGTATGTGAGGCAATTGCGGCGCGTCATATGGGTCTTGAAGTGTGCGGAATCTCCTGTATCACCAATATGGCTGCGGGAATCCTGGCACAGCCGCTCAATCACAAGGAAGTGCAGGAGACGGCGGATAAGGTCAAGCATTCCTTCCAGGCACTGGTGATGGAAGCAATCCGGAATATGTAAGCCATAGTCAGAATTAAGAGAAGCCGTAGGACAGTAGGGGTTGTCCTGCGGCTTCTTTCTTTGATCAGGCAATCATGAGTCTGTGCATATGTCTGTAAGTGCCCGGACGGCGGAATCGACATCCTCCGGTGTGTTCGCCCATCCGAAGGAGAAGCGAATGCTACCTGTCGGGTAACTGCCGAGCGTCTTGTGTGCAGATGGTGCACAGTGAAGTCCGACTCTGGTCTGTATGCCATATTCATCGTCCAGAAGGTATGCTGCGGAAGAAAGGTCGGTACCAGGGATGTCGATCGATACAACACCCGTACGCCCAACACCGTCCTTCCTGCCGAGGATTCGAAGCTTACCTGAATGCTCCAGTGGCTGTATTCCTGTAAGGAATCGCGAAGTGAGTTCGAGTTCATGCTCCCTGAGCGAGTCGAGTCCCTGGTCCTTCAGCCAGAGCAGAGAGGCATGCAGACCGATGATTCCGGGGAGGTTGGGCGTGCCGGACTCGAAGCGATCCGGCATGAAGTCCGGAAGCTCCTCCGTGTGGCTGACGCTTCCGGTACCTCCGGCAATCAATGGCTCTACCAGAGGGACCATCTCAGGGGTCAGCAGGAATCCGCCGATGCCCTGGGGACCAAGAAGTCCCTTGTGGCCGGTGAAGCAGAGTGCGTCGATGTGCATCTCTTCCATGTTGATGGGGAAGAGGCCGGCAGTCTGTGCGGTATCGGCGATGAACTTCAAGCCATGAAGCTGACAGAATTCGCCGACTTCCCGGTAGGGCATGAGCGTGCCGCATACATTGCTGGCATGCATCAGGATGACAGCCCTGGTGGTGGGTCGGAGGAGAGATTCCATGCGGTCCGTTATCAGTGTTCCATTGGCTTCGCAGGGAATGCGGCTGAAGGTGATACCCCGCCTGGTTAATTGGGTCAAGGGACGCATCACGGCATTGTGCTCCATGGAGGAGACCAGAACGTGATCTCCCGGCTTCAGGAAGCCCTTGATGACCGTATTCAGGCTCTCGGTAATATTCCTGGTGAATATTACCTGGCTTGGGTCAGGACCGTGGAAGAGTTCCGTGAGCAGCATTCTGGTCTCGAAGACGATCTTCTCGGCCTCATAGGCTCTTTCGTAGGCCCCGCGATTGACATTGCAGCCGGAGCTTGTCATGAATTCATAGATGGCATCGGCAACCGGTGCAGGCTTAGGGAATGTGGTGCTGGCATTGTCAAGATAGATGGTCTGCTTCATGGTGAATCCTTCCTGAAGAAACTTATGATACATGCACAGTTTATCACTGCATGGGCAGATGAGGCAAATACTTATATTCGTTGTGGCAAAACTTCGTGGTTTCGATTATAATAGAACTTTAGTGATGCTATATCATGAAGGGAGAAGAGACGATTGAGTCATTCAGAATATTGTTCGGCAATCAGAGAGCTGGATCAGCAGCTGGAAGCTCTTATGCAGAAGAGAGCGGAGCTGACCAAGTACTATAGTGGCGAAGGGGAGTCAGAACCCTGGATGCAGTTTACCCCGGTAGATGAGATCAAGAAAAGGGGAGTCCGCGTGGTCTTCCAGGGAGTTGAGGGGGCCTACAGTCATCAGGCGATGCTTCAATTTTTCGGCCGGGAAGTGGATTCCTTCAAGGTTCCTACCTTTGAGCAGGCGATGCAGGCGGTAGAGAAGGGGGAAGCAGACTATGCAGTTCTTCCTCTGGAGAATACGACCGGCGGTGCTGTGGGTGACGTGCTTGATCTGCAGATGAAGTACCATTGCTATTCGGTTGCCATGGTGGATATTCCGATTCAGCATGTACTGCTGGGACTTCCCGGAGCGAAGCTCAGTGAGATCACGACAGTCTATTCTCATCCGCAGGGACTTGCCCAGTGTATCGACTTCATGGAGAATTACCCGGAGTGGGAGAGAATCCCTGCGAGCAATACTGCAGCCAGTGCGAAGAAGGTGATGGAGGATGGTGATCTGACTCATGCGGCGATTGCCAGTGAGCTGGCCGGAGAACTCTATGGGTTGGTGCCGCTTGCGAAGCAGATCGCCACGAACCGCTATAATACGACCCGCTTTATCGTAGTGACTGCACGTAAGGTCTATCAGAAGGATGCGGACAAGGTATGCATCTGCTTCGAGTGCCGCCATGTGAAGGGAATCCTGTACCGTCTGCTGTCTCACATTATATATAATAATCTGAATATGACGAAGATCGAGTCACGCCCGGTGCCTGAGCACAACTTCGAATATCGCTTCTTCGTGGATATTGAGGGCAACCTGCAGGATTCGAATATGCAGAGTGCTCTGCGTGCCATCCGCAAGGAGGCGAAGGTCTGCCGCATTCTCGGCAATGTGATCGAGCCCTAGGGGGACTTCGTGAAGATGGCTTGAGCATTTTCAATGAAGTAATGAAGCAACGATGGATGATAAACTTATGAGGAATGGAGTTTAGAATATGAAGAAACAGATGTTAGTATACCGCAATTTCGAATATCAGCAGGTTTTCGACAATATGCTTTCCCTGATGGATGGATGCCCGGATGCACTCTATGAGACCGTGAATGGCCTGGTGGAGATGGCAGCCCACTATGGATTCGAGGGCAATCTCTGGCATGACTTTCTGGCTTATATCCTGGCGAACAATGAGAATGCCTTCTCGACTTCCTGCGAGGTGGTCGGCAAGGTGGAGGGCAGCATCAATCAGCTGGTGCTGCATGACTTCCGTATCTTCCGTGAACTTTTTGAGTATGATCTGGCGGAACTCGATGCGAAGTTCGGTACCGAGATCTTCGCGATGCTGAAGGAATATCAGGCTGTGAAGGGTGACAGTCGTGTCTTCAATCAGAGAGTACATGACCGTATCGAGGATCTGGCGGTTCGTCTGGCAGCTGCAGCAGATGAGAATGAGTTCCTGGACTGTGTGACGGACTTCTATCGTGACTTCGGTGTGGGTAAGTTTGGTCTGCACAAGGCCTTCAAGGTTGACAATGTGGATGGCGAGGTGAAGATCATCCCCATCACCAAGACCGAGCATGTGACGTTGGATGATCTGGTGGGATATGAGATTCAGAAGAAGAAGCTGATCGAGAATACGGAGGCCTTCATCGCAGGACGCAAGGCCAATAACTGCCTGCTCTTCGGTGATGCAGGAACCGGCAAGTCCTCCAGAATCAAGGCAATCATGAATACTTACTATGATCAGGTACTGCGCCTGATCGAGATCAACAAGTATCAGTTCAAGGATCTGACCCCTGTGATCTCTCAGATTAAGAACCGCAACTATAAGTTCATCATCTATATGGATGATCTGTCCTTTGAAGACTTCGAGATCGAGTATAAGTATCTGAAGGCGATGATCGAGGGCGGCATGGAGCGCAAGCCGGAGAATGTGCTCATCTATGCAACCTCCAACCGCCGTCACCTGATTCGTGAGAAGTTCAGCGATAAGAGAGAGGCGGATGATGATCTGCACAGCAGCGATACCGTGCAGGAGAAGATCTCTCTGGCAGCCAGATTCGGCGTGACGATCTACTATGGTATGCCTGCGAAGCGCGACTTCCAGAAGATCGTGCGGACGCTTGCTGAACGCAATGGTATCAAGATGGATGAGGAGAAGCTTCTGCTGGAAGCCAATGCCTGGGAACTGCAGCACGGTGGTATGTCAGGAAGAACCGCGACCCAGTTTATCACGCATCTGCTGAGTATCGCGGAGGACTAGGTCAGGCAGAGCATTGATCCTGAGCTTTCGGCATGGAAGCGGGAAGAATCCTGTATCTGATACAGAAGAAGGAACTATGAAGAATGATCACTCATTTTTCATAGTTCCTTTTTCATACATAATATGTACTTGTGAATGGCAGTTGATATCAATCCTCCACCATGGTAAGTCCCTTCGCGCGCTCTGTCTCCGCCATCAGAGAGTAGTTCGTGTGATAGATGACGAATCCGGGCTTGGTGCCGGCCGGCTTCTTGATGAACTTTCTCTGGATGTAGTCGATCTCGACCTTCGCGGAGGCTCTCTCCGAAGAGTACCAGGCTGCCAGGGCACCGGCCTCCTCGTAGACGCGGTCGGGAAGCTCCCGCCCTTCGGTCTTCACGATGACGTGGGATCCGGGGATCCCCTTCGCATGGAACCACCAGTCTCCGCCGTTTGCGAACTGGAAGGTGAGCTCCTCGTTCTGAAAGTTGTTCTTCCCGACATAGATATGGAAGCCATCGGAGGAGATAAAGTGGAAGGGCTTGCTGGTAATCTTCTGCTTCTTCTTCGCTGCCGGACCGCGCTTTCTGATGTAGCCGGCTTCCTGAAGCTCATTGCGGATCTGTACGAGATCTTCTTCCTGCTCGGCAATCTCGAGAGCCACCTGCACAGACCGCAGATGATCGATCTCCGCCTGTGTCTCTGCAAGCTGCAGCTCCAGTGCCTCATGGGTACGCTTGAGCTTATTGTACCGCTCATAGTAGCGCTGAGCATTCTCCTGGACGGTCATCGTGGGATCCAGCGGGATCGTGATGATCTTGTTGTCGTCATAATAGTTCTCTGCCTCCATCGACTTCGCGCCATCTTCCACGGCATAGCCCCAGGTCTGGATCAGTTCACCGTAGATGCGGTACTTGTCGCGCTTCTCCGTATCCTTCTGCTGCTTCGCCTGCAGGTCATACTTCTTCACATCGCGCTCAAGCGTGGTCTGCACGATCCGGCGCAGCTCAACGGACTTCTGACGGATGCGGGTCACCGTGTTCTTCTGCGCATAATAGGTCTCCAGAACCTCACTGATCGTGTCGAAGGGGCGCTGTTCCTCATCCGGATAGATGCAGAGAGGGAGGGAGGCGAACTCCGCGGGTTCTCCCTTGTGATAGATGATGCGAGGGGCAAATGCTCTGCTCCGCACATCGTCCATCATGAGACGGAAGGTGTGGTAAAGGTGGATCTTCTCAATCTCATTCAGGGCCTGCATCGGGCGTCCGGATTCGGCTCCCGCGCGTCCGCAGACTTCCTCTGCCATCAGAGGACTGATACCGGTCAGGCTGGTATAGATCGCCTTCGCTGCGGAGAGCGGCTTCTCGCAGACAATCTGAAGGAAGTCTTCCTCGCTTACAGTGAGGGGGTCGAGCTTGTGGACGGTATCGGGAATGAAGTAGTCTCTGCCGGGGAGTACCTCACGGACAGAACTTACAGTGGCGGGGATCCTCTTGATGCTGTCGATGATCTTGTCTTGTTCGTCGGTGAAGATGATATTGCTGTACTTACCCATCAATTCGACGATCAGGTTGCGGTGGCAGAGATCACCCATCTCATCCAGGTGTTCCACCTGAATGCGCAGGACACGTTCCAATCCGGGCTGTTCGACTGCGGTGATGCGGCCGCCGCCAATGTGCTTGCGAAGCAGCATACAGAAGTTGGGCGCCTGTGTGGGATTCGGCTTCTGTTTCTCGGTAAAGTATATAAGAGGAAGGCTTGCACCGGCGGAGATCAGGAGCTTCGCGGTATCCTTCTGATTCTTGATCGTGAGCATCAGCTCGTCATTCTCGGGCTGTGCAATCTTGGTAATACGGCCGCCGACAAGGCGGGTGCGCATCTCAGATGTAATGTTGGCTATTGCGATACCATCTAATGCCATGGGATTCCTCCTGGTTATCTTGACTTCGTATTCTGAATGAATTATAATTAACTTCGTATGCGAAGTCAACAGGGGATACTATGCCCTAAAATCAGTTCAGACACTGTTTTCGCTGCAGGAAGGTTCATCCCGCATGAGAGGATGGAGTACGGTGAATCCTATGGTAAAGAGTATGACCGGTTTCGGAAGATGGGAATCTTCTGACGAGAACCGCAAGATGGTAGTTGAGATGAAGGCGGTGAATCACCGCTATCTGGATTTCAACATTAAGATGCCGAAGAAGTTCTATCTCTTCGAGTCCCGTGTGCGCAGCCTGATGAAGGAGTATGCGACCAGAGGTAAGATCGATATCTTTGTAACCTATGAAGACCTGTCTGAGACGCAGGAGACCCTCAAGTTCAACCGTACCCTGGCCGGTGAGTATATGAAGTACTTCCGGGAGATGAGTGAGGAGTTCGATATTCCGAATGACATCACGGTATCCCGTCTGGCTTCCTTCCCCGATGTGTTCACAATGGAACACAGTGAGGAAGATGAGGAGATGCTCTGGGGTCTTCTGGAGGAGGCGCTTCGCAAGGCCGGCGAGCAGTTTGCGGAAGCAAGAGCGCGAGAGGGTGAGCAGCTGAAGGAGGATATTCTCGGCAAGCTTGCACAGATGGAAGAGTGGGTCGGTCAGGTGGAAGCCAAGTCCCCTGAGGTGGTCCATGAGTATCAGGAACGTCTGGAGAGCAAGATGAGGGAGCTGTTGGATGCAGTGTCCATCGATGATGCAAGACTGATGACCGAGGTTGCTGTCTTCGCAGACAAGACTTGTGTGGATGAGGAGACGGTGCGCCTTCGCAGTCATATCAAGGGAATGAGAAGTGCGCTGACTTCCAATTCCAGCGAGAGTATGGGACGTAAGCTGGACTTCCTTGCACAGGAGATGAACCGTGAGGCGAATACGATCCTCTCCAAGTGCAACAATATGGAGATCTCCGCAACGGCGATTCAGCTGAAGACGGAGATCGAGAAGATTCGCGAGCAGGTACAGAACATTGAGTAAGCTGATCAATATCGGTTATGGCAATGTCATGAATGTGGATAAGATCGTGGCTGTGGTCAGTCCGGATTCCGCTCCCATCAAGCGCCTGGTACAGGCGGCGAAGGACGCGGGAACGGCGGTAGATGCCACCCAGGGGCGTAAGACCAAGGGCGTCATCATCACAGACAGTGACCGTATCATTCTCTCAGCTCTGCTTCCTGAGACGATAGCCGGAAGATGCCAGAGTGAGGGATAGAGAGCTCTCTGATCAGGATCAGAGCTGCAACAGATCATAGAGATGGGGGAAGTTATTGATGAGTGAGCAGGGTAAGCTGATGGTCATCTCCGGTTTCTCCGGCGTAGGTAAGGGGACCGTCATCAAGCAATTGATGGAACATCATCCGAACTTTGTATTCTCCGTATCTGGTACGACCAGATATATGAGGGACGGTGAGGTTCATGGGGTTCATTACTTCTTCATGAGCCGGGAGGAATTCGAAGACGGCATCGATCAGGGGAAGTTCCTGGAGCATGCGCAGTATGCCGGCAACTACTACGGAACGCCCAGGGATTATGTATTCTCTCAGATGGAACAGGGCAATCATGTGGTTCTGGATATCGAGGTGCAGGGTGCTCTTCAGGTGAAGAAGGCCTATGAAGAGACTCAGATGCTCTATCTGATCCCTCCTTCGGCAGAGGTACTGGTTCGCAGATTGACCGGAAGAGGAACGGAGACGGCAGAACAGGTGAAGGCTCGTCTTGGCAAGGCGATGGAAGAGATTCAGTATCTGCCAAACTATGAGAACATTCTGGTGAATGATACGCTGGATGCCACGGAGGAAGCGATCCTTACAGTAGCAGCAGGACAGAAGCAGAGCGCTGAAGAATTCGAGGAGAAGCTGGCGCTGGCTCGCAGGATCGGTGAAGATCTGAAGAAGATTCTTGAGACGATGTAGGAGATTCGTGGCTCTGAATTCACGGAAGACAGAGAAGAAGATTCTCTGTCCGGTAACTGACAGAGGCGGAATGACAGCAATTGCTGCCCGCAATGCAGTGTGGGCATGGGCATAAAATTGAGTGTAACCGGCAGGTATATGCAGACGCATGTACAGGCCTGACGGAAGATTATATATAAAGGAGTAAAACAATGATTCATCCTTCTTACTTTGAACTTATGGATATCGTGAACAAGGACGTTGCTGAGGGCGAGGAGCCGATCGTTACCAGCCGTTATTCGATCGTGCTTGGTACTGCGAAGCGTGCAAGACAGCTGGTAGAGGCTGAGAATGCTTATCTGGACCGCAAGATGACCAGGGAACAGGAGCCTGAGCCTGTTCGTACGCTGAGCAATGGCAAGAAGCCTCTTTCTATCGCAGTGGAAGAACTGAGAACCGGTGATATTCATATCCTGAGAACGGAGAATGTTGCAGAAGACGATGAGTAAGCTGAACGTATTCTTCGTATCCCTGGGATGCGATAAGAATCTGGTCGACTCTGAGCGTATGCTGGGTCTCCTGAATGCGGAAGGCTATGCCCTGACGGATGATGAGACCGAGGCAGAGGTAATCGTGGTGAATTCCTGCTGCTTCATCGGCGATGCGAAGGAGGAGAGCATCAATACAATTCTGGATCTGGCAAGATATAAGGATGGCGGCATCTGTAAGTACCTGATCGTGACCGGATGTCTTGCAGAGCGCTACCGAGAGGAAGTGCTGACAGAGATGCCGGAGATCGATGCTATTATCGGTACGGCATCCTATGATACCATCGTTGACGTCATCCGCGAGCTGGAGGCGGGCCATGGCAGACAGGAGCGCATGAACTCTATGGATGGGCTGCCCAGAGTGGAGGCCAACCGACTGGTGACGACCGGTGGTCACTATGCCTTTCTGAAGATTGCGGAGGGCTGTGATAAGCACTGTACCTACTGTGTCATCCCGAGTGTCCGGGGCAGATACCGCAGCGTTCCGATGGAGGAGCTGGTCGCGGAAGCGAAGATTCTTGCAGCTCAGGGAGTGAAGGAATTGATCCTGGTGGCGCAGGAGACCACACTCTACGGTCTGGATCTCTATGGGAAGAAGTCGCTGCCTGAATTGCTGCGCCGCCTGTCGGAGATTCCTTCCATCGTGTGGATACGTATTCAGTATTGTTATCCCGAGGAGATTACCGACGAACTGATTGCAGCAATCCGTGACCTGCCCAAGGTCTGTCATTATCTGGATATTCCGATTCAGCATGCCAGTGACCGTATCCTTCGCCGCATGGGACGACGTACAACGCGGGCCCATCTCGAAGAGATCATCGGCAAGCTTCGTGAACAGATTCCCGATATCGCACTGCGAACGACCCTGATCACCGGCTTCCCCGGAGAGACCGAGGAAGATCACGAGGAATTGATGGAATTCGTCGATGCGATGGAGTTCGACCGTCTGGGTGTATTCACTTACTCTCAGGAGGAGGGAACCCCGGCCGCTATCATGGATGACCAGGTGGATGAGGAACTGAAGCTGACGCGCCGCGATGAAGTCATGGAGCTTCAGCAGGAGATTGCTTTCGAGAAGGCAGAACGCCATGTGGGACGTTCGATGCTCGTGATGGTAGAGGGCAATGTGACCGATGGGGATGCCTATGTGGCAAGAACCTATATGGATGCCCCCAACGTCGACGGATATCTGTTTATCCAGACGGATGAGAATCTGATGACCGGAGACTTCGTGAATGTCAAGGTGACCGGAGCTCTGGAATATGATCTGATAGGAGAGATTGATTATGAATTTACCGAATAAGCTCACGATGCTTCGTGTGATTCTGGTACCATTCTTCGTATTCTTTCTGCTGATGGACTTCGGGTTCACAGGAGATATGATCGCATTGGTGATCTTCGCTGTTGCGAGTATCACTGACTTCCTGGATGGCAAGATTGCAAGAAAGTACAATCTGGTGACCAACTTTGGCAAGTTTATGGATCCCATGGCTGATAAGCTTCTGGTGAGCTCCGCCGTGATCTGCCTGCTTGGCATCGGAAGGATTCCTGCCTGGATCGTTGTAATTCTGATCGGTCGAGAGTTCGTCATCAGCAGCTTCCGCCTGGTTGCCTGCGAGAAGGGTGTTGTGATTGCTGCAGGTCCCTGGGGTAAGTTCAAGACAGCCTTCCAGATGATCATGACGATCGCGCTGATCCTGCACTTCGATTCCCCTGCATGGCATATGCTGGAGACTGCGCTGATCGCTATCTCCACGATTCTGTGTATCGTTTCCCTGATTGATTATCTGTGGAATAACCGGGATGTCATCAAGGACTTCGGTTGATCCTGAGCTATATGATTACAGCACTATTGTTCGCAGCTGCCCGCAGGGCGGCTGCGAACTTTTTTATTTCTGTCAGGGGAAGGCTTATAAGTGGCGCAAGAACGATGAAGCTTCAGGCATGCGTGAGGTACGAGTCCCCAAGGTGGTGCAAGTTCCAAAAAGATGGTTTCTTGCGTGAGGGATAAGCCGGCGAGGTGGTGCAAGAGCAAAGAAGCTTCAGGCCTGCGTGACGCACGAATCCCCAAGGTGGTGCAAGTATCACTATTATGATAAAATGCGAGACGCCTAGGCAGGCAGAGATGAGGTATGGCGAAGTAGCTTATAAAATAAATGACGCTCG
>R17__coassemble_607_pt1 | contig 15089 bp, 11 predicted proteins | sample R17__metabat2_low_PE_029 | metagenome-assembled genome bin R17
CCCCCCCCCACCCCCCCCCCCCGCGCCCCATCCCCCATCTTGGCCCCCTTGCCCTCCCCCCCGCCTTTGCACCCCCGCGCCTCGCGGTCTAAAATCGGCCGGGCTTGTGCACCAAAAGGAAAGAGGTCTCAGCCCCCAGCTGAAACCTCCTTCTTTGCGGCAGTTACTGAATCTTCACCTTGAAGTCACGCTCTGCTTCTCTCTTCATATCTCTCTTCGCGATATCCTCGCGCTTATCATAAAGCTTCTTACCCCTTGCCAGACCGATCTCCACCTTGGCAAGACTGCCCTTGAAGTAGACCTGAAGCGGAACCAGCGTATATCCCTTCTGCGCGACAGCTCCCATCATCTTATTGATCTCGTACTTATGTACCAGGAGCTTTCTCACACGCAAGGGATCCTTATTAAAGATGTTGCCCTTCTCGTAAGGGCTGATATGCATCCCATAGATGAACAGTTCCCCATGCTCCTCAGCAACGAAGGATTCCTTCAGGTTGCACTTTCCCATGCGAAGAGACTTCACTTCCGTTCCCGCAAGAGAGATGCCGCACTCGTACTTCTGCTCAATAAAGTAATCATGGTAAGCCTTACGGTTAGTAGCCACCTGCTTGATACTGTCCTTACCCATATCTTCACCTCTGCTTCTCTTCCGAATTCACAAGGACGAAATCGATTGTCCCGGCATCCGGATCGGTATTCACTGCGCGCACATGCACGGTCTGTCCCATCCGATAGGTCTTCCTACGCATCTCGCCCACCAGCTCGTGCCGCTTCTCATCATATCTATAGTAATCGTCTGTCATATTCTTCATATGAACCAGGCCTTCGACGGTATCGGGCAACTCCACATAGATGCCCCACTTCGTCACACCGGAGATCATTCCCTCGAAGACGATTCCCTTACGGGAGATCATATACTGAGCCATCTTACGACGAATTACCAGGCGCTCCGCTTCATCGGCCCTTCGTTCTGTGACAGAGGAAGAATTACATATCTCCGGCAAGATACTATGATAATGTCTTTCCCTCTCTTCGTCAAGGAGACCTCTCAGATTCTCCTTGATGATCCGATGAATCTGCAGATCCGGATAACGGCGAATCGGGGACGTAAAGTGACAGTAGTAGGAAGCTGCAAGTCCAAAGTGTCCGATACATTCCGTTGAGTACTTCGCCTGCTTCATGGACCGAACCGCCAGCCGGCTGATGAAGACCTCTTCCGGTGTATCCTGCATGTCAGCCAACATTCGCTGAAGTTCCCAGGGCTGAATATCCCCATCCTTCAGTCTCACCCGATTCCCCAGACTGCGGAGCATCGCCATCAGCTCACTGATCTTCTCCGGATCCGGCTTCTCATGGATTCGATAAACGAAAGGCAGATTCATCCAGTAGTAATGCTCAGCTACTGTCTCATTCGCTGCAAGCATAAAGTCCTCGATGATATCCGTTGCTGCACTCCTCTCGTAGGGATGGATATCCACAGGGCGTCCCTTGGCATCCAACAGGATCTTCGTCTCCGGGAGATCAAAGTCAATGGAACCTCTCTTCCTGCGCTTCGCACGCAGCAGATCCGCCATCTCCTTCATCAATCGGAACATCTCCTGATAATCCTTATATTCTGCCAGAGCTTCCCGGTCGCCATCCAGCACCCGCTGCACACCGCTATATGACATCCTGCGGTCGACACGAATCACCGTCTCTGCGATTCTGTGGTCTGTGATCTGTCCCTGAGGATCGATCTCCATGATACAGCTCAGTGCCAGACGGTCCTCCCCCTGATTCAGGGAGCAGATTCCGTTAGAGAGCCGATGCGGCAGCATGGGAATCACGCGATCTGCCAGATAAGTGCTGGTTCCTCGCTTTCTCGCTTCCAGATCCAGCGGCGTATCTTCCTTCACATATTCGCTGACATCAGCGATATGTACCCCCAGGCGATAGCCCTGTTCCGTGCGCTCCACCGTCACTGCATCATCGAGATCCTTGGCGTCCTCACCATCGATCGTCACGGTCTTCCAGCTCCGAAGATCCAGGCGACCTGTGATCCTTTCCGGATCTACACACAAGGGAACCTTCGCTGTCTCCTGCATCACTTCTTCCGGGAACTCATCCGGAATTCCGCAGGCACGTACGATGGATGTAATGTCCACTCCCGGATCATTGCGATGTCCCAGGATCTCTGTCACCTCACCGGTCGGATTCTGCCGATCTCTTCCATAATCGAGGATATGTGCCACGACCTTATGGCCATCCACTGCCCCCATATTCTTCCCCTGAGGGATGAAGACATCCTGATGCAGTCTGGTGTTGTCGGGAATGACAAAACCGAAGTTCTTATTGCTCTGATAGGTCCCCACCACCTCTGTCAGGCAGCGTTCGGTCACTTCTGCTACCACGGCCTCCGTCCTTCGCCCGGGCATCCCTTGAAGGACTGTAATTCTGACCTTATCTCCATGCATAGCCCCATGACAGCGATTCTCTGCCACGTAGAACTCCTCTTCTATGCCCTCCACCTTGACAAAACCGAACCCCCCGGCCGTAGAGGAGAAGATTCCGCTCAACACCAATTCTTCTTTCTTCCCGTACTTGCCTCTTCGCGAGAAGCCAAGTTCTCCGTCTGCCACCATCGCACGAAGCAATGCCTCCAGATCCTCCCGCTCTTCCCTTGGAATCTGAAGCAGGATCGCCAGTTCCTTGATCTTCATGGGATGGTAGTCGGGATGCTCCACCATATGCCGTATATGCTCTCTGAGCAGGCGCTGTTCTTCAACGGACCAGCAGCAATTCACTTGCCGAATCTCTTGTTCCGGGTTCCTCTTCGATAGACTTCCCCGGCTTCTTCGGTTCGCAGAACCGGATCGATATTCTTTCATCACTTCACACCTCTGATTCCAAAAGAAAAAGACCCGTGGTACGTACCACGGGTCCTCACTTTGTCTAATTTGCCAGGCAGTTGATCAAGAGAGCAACTACGAAGAACAGAGCTACCAGAATTGCGGTATAACGCTCCATCTTGCCTTCGGGAGTATCTGCTCTATGCTTGCCAACATAGCTCTGAGAATTGTTGCCGCCGGCAATTCCTCCGCCCAGTCCGGCATTCTTGCCTTCCTGCATCAGAATCAGTACCATCAGTGCAACACAAATAAGAATTAAAGCAACCTTTAAAATTCTAAGAACAAGAACCATGATTTACCATCCTCCTGATAGTCGTACCGATATAATATATCATGTAATCGCAGCTAACGCAAGCAGATTTTGAAAATATTAAGAACGAATCTCAATATTCAGCTGCTTCTTCAGCTGCTTCAGAATCTTCTTTACATAGCCATCGACTGCACCGGCTGCAAACTCCTGCTCACCGGGTGTGAACAGTACAGAGAATGCCATACTCTTCTTATCGTCTGCAATCTGAGCACCTTCATACACATCGAATAGCTCCACATTCTTTACATAATCACAGGACTCGGTGATAATCTTCTCTACCTGTCCGCAGGTGATCTCCTTATCCATCACCAGTGCCAGATCTCTCTTGTCTTCTGCGAACTTAGAGAGCGGAACATAGGTAGGATTCTTGCCATACCACTGCTCCAGAGTCTGCATACTGATCTCCAGAACATAGGCGGGAACTCTCATATCCAGATCATTCATCACCTCGTAAGCCACCTTGCCCATATAACCGATCTCCTGCTCACCGCAATAGATCGCAGCTGTCTGATAAGGATGCAGGAAGGGCTTCTCCGCCGGCTGATACTCAAACTTCAGCTGCAGCGTATCAGCAACTGCTTCCGCAAGCCCCTTCAGGGTAAAGAAGTCCTCATCCTCACCGAAGATACCGATCACCAGATTGGTCTTCTCTTCGGGATACTCGGTCAGAGGAAGGGCCTTGGGAACGAAGATCTTAGCCATCTCGTACAGTCTTCCGGACAAGGTACCCTTCTTCTGGTTATTCGCAATCGCATGCAGCATCGCGGCGGCCAGGGTTGTTCTCATGATGGACAGATCCTCATTGATCGGATTGAGCAGCGGGATTGCCTGACGCTCGGGGGCATCAGGTGCAAAGCGCATCAGATCCAGATCCGCAGGGGAGAAGAAGGAGTAGTGCATACACTCATAAGCTCCTGCAGCGCAGAGCGCTCTCTTTACCTTCAGCTCTGTCTTCTGTCTCTGGTTATATCCACCGGTAGTCACTGCGGCCGTCGGCATAAAGGTAGGAGTGACATGGTCATATCCATACATACGGATCACTTCCTCAGCAACATCGGGATAGGAGTCCATATCCTCACGGTAAGCAGGAACCTGAATCGTCAGCTCATCCCCATTGATCACGGGAGCGAAGTCCAGATTCTTCAGGATGCGCTCGATATCCTCCGTGGGAACTTCGATACCGATCACACCATTCACCTTTCTGATGCTCACCTTCATCTCATGGGGCTCGATGGAATTGCCGGAATTCACATTACAATGCGTGGAAGAAACCTTACCACAATCGAGCTCCTCGATCAGATGAAGCGCTCTTCTCATGGCGATATCTGTTGTATACTCATAGACACCCTTCGCATACATGGAGCTGGCATCGGATACCTGACCCAGAGCACGGGAAGTCTTGCGGATATTGTCACGTGCAAACTTCGCAGACTCGAACATAACCTCACAGGTCGTATCCCGGATCTCAGAATTCAGACCACCCATAACACCCGCCAGCGCAACAGGCTTAACACCGTCACAGATTACCAGATTATTGGGATTCAATGTGAATTCCTTCTCATCCAGAGTAACGATCTTCTCACCGTCATGAGCACGTCTTACATTGATGGCATTGCCTTCCAGATAGGAGCAATCGAAAGCATGCATGGGCTGACCGAACTCCTTCATGATATAGTTGGTGATATCAACCACATTGGAGATCGCTCCGATACCAACCAGTGCCAGACGTCTCTTCATCCATGCGGGAGACTCTCCGATCTTCACATCATATACATAATGCGCAATATAGCGAGGGCACAGATCCATCGCATCGATGGTTACGTTGAAGCCATCCTTCTTAACTTCAGTCTCCGTATAATCCAGAGCCGGCATCTTTACTTCCTTATTCAGGACCGCGGCAACCTCCCTTGCCATACCGAATACGCTCTGGCAATCCGGACGATTCGCAGTAATCGCAATATCAAACATATAGTCATCCAGACCGGTGATTGCCTTCACATCGGCACCGATCGGAGCATCTTCAGGCAGCACCAGCAGTCCGCAGTATCCGGCACCGGGATAGAGATCTTCATTCAGACCGATCTCCACGCCGGAGCAAAGCATACCCTGAGACTCATATCCGCGCAGCTTGCCCTTCTTGATCTTCATCACACCCTCAATCGTCACGTGATCTCTTGCAGTCGCATATACCTGCGCTCCGACAAGGGCAACGGGGAACTTACCACCGGCACATACATTGTCTGCGCCGCAGCAGATCTGGAAGGTACCATGCTCACCGCAGTTCACAGAACATACGTGCAGATGGGTATCCGGGATCGCCTCACAGGTCTCCACCAGACCTACGACAACACCGCTGATATCCTTACCAACCTCATACATCTCTTCTACCTCGAAACCGCAGTCGAAGAGCTTCTTCTCCAGTTCCTGAGGAGTTACATCGATATCTACATATTCTTTCAGCCAGCTAAAAGGTACTAACATAATATCCTGATTCCTCTCTTCCCATTAGTCGTCGTTGATCTGTTCCAACACACGCAGATCAGATTCAAAGAGCAGCTTGATATTGTTGAGACCGTACTTCAGCATAGCGGTACGCTCCAGACCAATACCAAAGGCGAATCCACTGTATACATCGGGATCAACGTTGCAGTTTTCCAGAACCTTGCGGTTAACCACACCGGCACCCAGGACCTCGATCCAGCCGGTACCCTTGCAGAGCTTACAGCCGCATCCGCCGCAGGAGAAGCAGCTGATATCTACTTCTACGGAAGGCTCCGTGAAGGGGAAGTAAGAAGGTCTCAGACGAGTCGTCACGCCCTCTCCGTAGATCTTCTGACAGAATACTTCCAGCATACCCTTCAGATCACAGAGAGTGATTCCTTTATCGACAACCAGACCCTCCATCTGAGAGAACATGGGAGAATGGGTTGCATCGTCATCCGAGCGGAATACACGGCCGGGAGACAGAACCTTGATCGGAGGCTGCTTCTTCTCCATAACATGGATCTGACCGCCGGAAGTCTGGGTACGAAGCAGGAACTCAGAATTCAGATAGAAGGTGTCCTGCATATCACGTGCGGGATGATCCTGCGGTGTATTCAGGGCCGTAAAATTATAGTAATCATTCTCGATCTCAGTACCCTCGAAGATCTCAAATCCCATGGATGCGAAGGTATCTACCAGCTCATTGCGGACCTGCGTTACAGGATGCAGGTTGCCGGCAGTACGCTTCTTCGCAGGCATCGTCACATCGATGCGCTCCTTACGATAGCGCATCTTCATCTCCTGCACCTTCAGCTTCTCATCAAGCTCTTCGAAGCTCTTCTGAGCCCATACTTTTAATTCATTCACATGCTTACCATAGGCAGCGCGATCTTCGGGGGCGATCGACTTCATGTCCTTCATCAGAGCACTAATCTTACCCTTCTTGGAATCCATATACTTCTTCTTCAGTTCGTATACGGCCTTGGAACTATCAAGATCTTCAAAACTGTCCAGGATCTCCTGACGGATGGCAGCAACTTTTTCATTTAATCCATTGAATTCCTGCATAATGATCTCCTGTATTTCATATTTTAAGGTATATAAGGACTGCTGCACAGACTGCTGCAGATGGTACTTATATGCATAGCTTTTATTATTTTATGGTATTGCATGAGAAAAGTCAACGAAAATGCTCAAATCCTGTGGGGAATATCATCCTATATTCTATATGTCTTCCATGACAAAAATACCCTTTCATGGTATAATTTTTAGAACACTACAAGAAGGGAGGGATCTGCCCTGACTCTTCCGGTACGAATATTTCGCCTGATCCGCCGTTTCTTCTACCGTTGTATAGATGACAATATCACTGTCTACTCTGCGATGGCTGCTTTCTTCCTGATCATGTCCATCGTTCCTTTCATGATGCTCCTGATTTCCCTGACACGGTTCATCCTTCCCGATGAACTGGAAGGACTCGTCAAAGGAGTGACACAGTTCATGCCGCAGAGCATGGCGATCTTCTGTCTCCGCGTCATCAATGAACTATTTGTCGTGGACTCCTCCTCCATCATCTCTCTGACCGTTCTCCTTGCTCTCTGGACATCTTCCAAGGCAATCATGGGACTGGAGCAGGGGATGCATGTCATCTACGGAGCTCCGCTTCGAGGGAATTACATTCTGCGAAGGATCCGCTGCACGCTGTACACACTGGTATTCCTGATTGCGATCATCATCGCCTGTGTCTTTCTGGTATTCGGCAGGAGCATTTCCCTGCTGCTGCAGGAACATGTTTCCTTTCTGGCCCGCATGACCCGCCTGGTATTCGGCTTCCGCGTATGCATCTCCGTTGTGGTATTCATCACGGCCTTCACTCTCGGATACAAGAACCTGACCGGAGTTCCCTGTACCTTCCTGGAGACACTTCCCGGCGTCATTTGTTCTACGATCGGCTGGGTAGGATTCTCCTACATCTTCTCAATCTATATCCGCAATTTCTCTGACTATACTTACCTGTATGGATCCATGGGCATCCTAATGCTGCTCTTCATGTGGTTCTATATATGCCTGCTGATTCTGATGGTCGGCGCAGAACTGAATGTGATGCTGTGGGAGCTTGCTCACCACAGATTCGAATTCTGATAAAGAAACCGGAGGATTCCGCTGAAGGGAATCCTCCGGTTTCTTATCATCAGGCATCATTCTGCTGCAGTGTCATCATCAGGGAAGGTACCATCTGCTTCTTGCGCGATACCACGCCGGGAAGCAAGGCGGTACAATTCTCCTGCGTCACACCGAAGGCCACCTCCGCAAGTTCCTTAGCGCCCTCACCTACACAGAGCAGGTAAGTGCACTCATTCAGGATATCCGTCAGCATGACAAAGATCATATCCATGTTGTCCTTATCATGAACGCCCTTCGCGAAGGGAAGCAGACGGTCGCGCAGCTTCAGCAATTCCTTATCGTCCATGGAGCTTAGCTGACCGATACCGATCTGCTTATCTCCCATCACGAACTTTTTGTAATCCTGGTAGAAGATCTCCTCGCAGGTCCTGCTCTCGAAGGCAGATCCTGCATTGAACATAGCCTTGGCATGTTCTTCTACATGAATTCCTGCAATCTTTGCGAGTTCCTCACAGGTGATCTTATCCAACGGTGTGCAGGTAGGCGAGCGATACATCAGAGTGTCGGAGATAATGGCAGAACACATGAGTCCTGCGATCTCCGGAGTGATCTCCACACCATTCTCATGATACATCATGTTGATGATAGTTGCCGTGCAGCCCACCGGCTGATTGCGGAAGTATACCGGTGCCATCGTCTCTATGCTTCCGATCTTATGGTGATCGATGATCTCCAGGATCTCCGCATCCTCCAGACCATCCACAGCCTGGCTCAACTCATTGTGGTCTACAAGAACCACCCGCTTCTTCTTCGCACCGAGCAGCTTCCGGCGGGAGATCATGCCGATAAAGTGTCCTTCCTTGTCCGTCACAGGGAAGTCACGATGACGGTGCTTGGCCATGATCTCCTTCACATCATCGACTCTCTCATGCTTCTCGAAGGAGACCAGCTTGCCCTTATTCATAAAGTACTCGATGGGAATACTCTGGTTCAGCAGACGGGCCACAGTAAATGTATCATAGGGTGAAGAGATCACATGACATCCGTGCTCCTTGGCCTGCAGCAGTATCGTGCGGCTGACAGAAAAATTGCCGGATACAATAATACAGCCGGCATTCATCTCAATCGCACACAGCTGACTTTCATAACGGTTGCCGGTGACAACCACATCGCCCTCATCAATATAGCTCTCCATGATATCCGGATTCATGGCCGCAATCAGAATCTTGCCTTCTTCCAGAACGTCTTCCATATCGCCTACCAGAAGCTGACCTCCCAGCGTCTCCACGATATTCTTATAGGAAGTCTTCGCCTCCGACAGCACATCGCTCTTATACATGCCCATGTAAGATTCAGCGATATCGCCCTCGGTGATGATACCCTCGAGAACTCCGTCTTCCGAGCATACGGCAAGCGTCGCCACTTCAGAATCCTTCATACGCTCCCATGCCTTCTTCAGAGACATACAGCCACGGATCGGCTTCGTATAGGTGATCTCCATATCCCGGACCTGCCTGCGGATGTCCCCCATATAATTGGGTGCGGTAACTCCGAAGCGCTCCAACACATATCTGGTCTCCAGATTCAGCTGACCGGCTCTCTTCGCCACATAATTATCTCCGGTGATCTGCTTCTTCAGATTCGCATAAGCGATAGCAGAGCAGATCGAGTCGGTATCCGGATTGGTATGACCAATGACATAGATACATCTGTCATTGTGTTCTGTTGTAACCTTGCTTCCCATAAGGATCCCCTCCTGTTATGTCTCACTATTCCACTGCACGGCTGACTATATTCTCTGCCGCTGATTCCTATTCTACACGAAACGCTCCTGAATATCAAACCGATATCCCGTCTCCTTCATCAAATCAATAAAAGGATCCGGATCAAAGTACTCCGGAGAATATACACCTGCATCCTTCCAGATTCCCCTGGCTATGAGTTCAATAGCCAAAGCAGCACCCCATCCGGTCTGCATGGTGACTGCCTGGCTTCCCCACTGAACCATAGACTCCTGATTATCGAGCGTCTGGTAGAGGAAGTACTCCCTGCGCTCCCCGTCCTTCCTTCCGATACAATCGGCACCAACCAGCATCTTGCCCACCATCTCATCACCGATATCCTTGGGCTGTGGGGCGCAGGCGGCAACAACATCTCTCGGAACCACACTGACTCCCTTCACCTGAATCGGCTTCAAGCTGCGAAGTCCCAGATGATCCAACACCTTCAGCGCCTGGATCAGATTATCGTCAAGGCAGATTTTAAAGGTCGCCCGCTTCAGACCATAGGACTTCAGGAATCTCGGCATAGTAACCGTCTCCTCATGCTCGACCTTCACCAGCGTATTCTTCCCAAGACCATCCGGAAGTTCGAATACTTCCTGCCCTGCGAATGCCCTCTCCACCAGGAGTCCGCCGCGCGCCTCATCATACTCTACATTGGGATTCATAACTTCATCCATAACTGTCCATACATTGAATCCGAAGGTGATGGCATCCGGATCTCCTCCCGGAATTACCAATGTATTGCAGTCCTTCACATGAACCTCCTCCAACGTATCGAAGAGGTGCTCTGCCGCATACTTTGCGAAGACATTCACAACACCGGGGTCGATTCCGAGACAGATCACAGCCATCTGCCCCTTCTCTCTCCAGGCCTCATGGCGATCGAAATTGTACTTTGTCATCGGTTCTGTATAGCTGTTCTCGATACCGAGACCGTAGGCAGGCTCTTCCATAGGAACCGACCAGGTACCCATGCTGGCATAGTCTGCACCTCCAAGATATGCTGCATCGAAGATCTTGTTGCTTGCGAAGGGCGGTGCCGCATCCATAACAAAGTTGATGCGATGTGCTTCGATCAGACCTCGCATATTCTCTGTCTCTGTGGCATCCACATGAGAGAAAGCGAAGCGCACATCGCCCTCCATCATAGATACCACTTCCTCTGCCCTAACTGTATCATAATCCGTCACCAGAACATACTCGAGGAAGCTTCCATCGGGATCTCTCATACGTAGTGTCTTCAGGATACACTCTCCTACTGCGCCGGCACCGACCAGCATCATCCGCATCTTCTGTTTTGTTTCTTCCATAATAATAGACCTCCTGTATTCCTTCATCAGCGGGCTCATATGCTTCCGCCGCATCTCTCCGAATATGGGGGTCTTCCTCATTCTTTTCGTTCCGATGATGACGAAGGTCCGGGACAAGGCAGAATCCAATCTGTATTCGCCTCATCCTTCTCTCTGTCCTTTTGCCTGTGGGTTCTATCCTCGTTGGCGGCAGCCTCCCTGCTCTCTTCAGAGTTATGTCCGATTACCTTCCTTTTGCCTGGCAGTTTCGGCGGAAGTCAGATGGGTCTTCCGTTTTGCTTCGTCGGCCCCGCACGCCGCGGTGTCTAGAGTAATCATCATCCAAACATATTCGATTTGACATTATCATATCACTTTTTTGCTGTTTTTGCAACGCATTCATGTTTGTCGGAACATAGATTTTCTGCTATGATATGGTAGGTACAGAAAACATCCAGGAGGCGTCCCATGTCATATTTTTCCATCGTATTACAGCAGATCATACTCTTCGTCATCTATACGATCATCGGTATCATCGCCGTCAAGTGCCGGCTGCTGGATGAAGATGGTCTGAAGGTCTTGTCCCGCCTGATCCTCAGGATCACGATTCCGATCATGCTCTTTACGAATACGATCAACGGCGCCACCCGAGCAGAATTTCTCTCTGCTCTTCCTGTCATGGCAGTCACCGTGGTCATGTACTTCTTCCTCTACGTGATCGCCGCGGTTCTGGCGAAGCTCATGCACATGGAAGGCAACGACGGCAACGTATTCCGCGCCAGCACGATGTTCGGCAACATCGGCTTCGTTGGTATCCCCATCATCTCCGCTCTCTTCCCCGAGCGCGGCATGCTCTACATTGCCCTGTTTACCGTCATCGATCAGATGGTGCTCTGGACCGTCGGCAAGCTCCTTACCTCCCCCGTCGATGATCAGAAAGCTCTGACTCCTGCCCAAGTAGCAGGAAAGATGGTGAATCCCTCCACGATTGCCATCGTTCTCGCTGTGATCTTCGTTCTCACCGAATGCAAGCTGCCGGCCCTCCTCAACAAGGGACTGACGAATGTCGGAGGATTGACCGGTGTCCTTGCCATGATCTACATGGGCGGTCTCTTCTGCTATACAGACATCTTAAGCTATCTGAGACGCGCAGAGATCTATGTGGAAGTCATCGTCAAGATGATCCTCTTCCCGATTGCCTTCGACCTCTTCCTGCGTCTCTTCCCCATCATCACCCAGGAGGTCCGCGTTACCATGTGTATCCTGACTGCCCTTCCCACGATGACTACCGTAGCACTCTTTGCCAAGGATCAGGGGTCTTCCGGAGAATACAGTGCAGGTATGCTCTTCGTGAACACCGTCATCTCCATGGTTTCCCTGCCGCTCATCTGCCTCTGGCTTGGACGCTAAGCAGAACAGTACATCCTTTAATCATTGAATCGAAAGGAGACCGGCGCAGCCGGTAAGACTATATATGAATAAGAAAGAAGTCGGAGAGATCCGCAAACAGTTTAAGGAAGATAAGAGCACGATCTCAAGGATCTGCTGCTGTTACGTAAATCATGAGAAGAACAAGATCATGGAATCTTCGGGCATGTTCCTTACCATGCCCGAGGAAGAACTCTTCAAGTACTTCGAGATCTTCAGGAAGACCTTATCCGGAACCATCGGCAAGAATATGCTGAACATGGAATTCCCCCTGACGCAGGAAGCCCCGGGCGGAACCCAGTATGAGCTGCTGGCTCTTCTGGACAGCCGTCTGGAAGATGATCAGATGGTCTCGGACTTCTTTGATAAGATCATCGCAAACTACTCCTATCCGGAGAATTACCTGATTCTCCTGATTTATGCTGCCTATGATGTTCCCGGCAAGTCCGGTGACAATCTGGATATGTTCGATGCCTCCGACAGCGTCTACAGCCACATGCTCTGCAGTATCTGCCCGGTCAACCTGACCCCTGCAGGTCTCTGCTATAATGGCGAACACAATCAACTGGAGACCCGCATCCGTGACTGGGTCGTAGAGATGCCGATGAACGGCTTCCTCTTCCCTGCCTTCAATGACCGTGCCACGGACCTGCACAACGTTCTGTACTATACCGCCAAGCCCGATGGAGATTACGGTCTTCAGGAAGGATTCCTCGAGAATGTGCTTGGTGCGCGGATTCCTCTCTCTGCAGGAAACCAGAAGGAAGTCTTTCAGGAACTTGTGGAGGAGGCCCTTGGCGAGACCTGCGATTATGACACCATGGTCATGATCAATGAGAATCTGAATGAGATGATTGAGACCAGCAAGGAGAGTCCGGAACCTCTGGAACTGTCTGCACCCTCTGTGAAGCAGCTGCTCGCTGTCAGCGGTGTTCCGGACGAGAATCTGGAGGACTTTGAGGATACCTATGAGCATATTGCGGGAGCTCAGAGCGTGCTGACCGCCTCCAATGTCGCGGAGACGAAGAAGCTCAGTGTAGAGACCTCCGGCATCACCATCAAGGCCAATCTGGAGTCCGTGGACCTGATGGAGATGCGCCTGCTTGACGGACGCCCCTGTCTGGTTATCCCGGTGGATGACCGCGTTACTGTCAACGGCATCTCGGTGAAGTCCATGAAGGGAATCCGCGTGCTGCCTGAAGAGGATACAGATATCACAGAGGAAAACTGATATAAAGATTTCTCTTCTATATGTTAAAAGAAGGATCGCCGGTCCAAAGAACCGGCGATCCTTCTCTATCTTATGCTATCGAAATGGGAATTACAGCAGATGTGCTCTGATCTCCTCTGCGCTCAGGGGGGACAGATAAGCGGGTGCGATATCGAATACAGTCTTGCATCCGGTTGCGCCCTCTGCAGCCAGACGTGCCAGTGCTCTTGCATAGCATACCAGAACGCTTGCGGTAAATTCAGGGTTGGAACCCAGAGTCAGGGAGTACTCAATTCTCTGCTTGGTACCATTGCCGGTAACACCGGTTCTCATAACGAATCCACCATGAGGCAGACCGGTGTGATTAGCATTGAACTCTTCCTCGGAGATGAAGTTCACAGTCGTATCATAATCGGAGAAGTAGTTGGGCATGGTAACGATCGCCTCGGTGATTGCAGCCTGATCTGCACCTTCCTCAGCAACTACGAATACCTCTCTGGTATGCTTCTCACGAGTGCTCAGTTCAGGATTCTCACCGGCGCGAACAGCCTCCAGAGCAGCGGGAACGGGAACCGTATACTGCTTCGCATTCTTAACACCGGGGATACGACGAACAGCATCGGAATGTCCCTGGCTTACGCCCTTACCCCAGAAAGTATAAGTGCTTCCATCCGTCAGAATGGACTCCGCATAGATACGATTCAGGGAGAACATGCCGGGATCCCAACCACAGGAGATGAGAGCTACATGACCGGCCTCCTTCGCAGCGGCATCAACATTAGCAAAGTGAGTGGGAATGTTCGCATGAGTATCGAAGCTGTCGATGACATTGAACATGGAAGCAACCACAGGAGTCTGCTTGGGAAGATCGGTAGCGCTGCCGCCGCACAGGATCACAACATCTACCTCATCCTTCATGGATGCCATATCGGACATAGCAACTACCTTGGCACCGGAAGCAACCTTCAGGGTCTCAGGGTCTCTGCGGGTGAATACACAAACGAGCTCCATATCGGGGTTCTTAGCAATGGCAAGTTCCACGCCCTTGCCCAGGTTACCATAACCAGCAATTGCAACACGAATCATAGTTTTATCTCCTTTTTATCAACAAACAATAATATGCGGAATGTTGTGTGCCATGCACGTCACTCCGTATTCCGAAAGGTATTTTACATGATTTATTAAGAATTGTCTACCCCAAACTTTATAAAATTTTGTCGTTGATGAACTTTTCGCAATTATCGAACCAAATCAATGAATAATCTAAGGCTGCAGTTATGCCGTATCCCGCAAATTCATACCAAAGACAGGAAAGAGGAGACAGATCACTCTGTCTCCTCTTCCTGTCGATTCTCTCTTCTGGTCTCTCTGCCGGCTCCCCACAGATTATTGCGCTTGCGGCTCTGATACTCCGCATAAGCCTTCTCAAGAATCTGCTTCTCGTTGGAAAACTTCAATAGATGGTAGGCTTCATGGTACTTGTAGAAACCGGAATCCATAAAGTATTCCTCTCGCTGGGGCTTGCTGTAATAGCTGTCTGCCATCATAAGATACCAGTGAACATCTTTAACT
>R17__coassemble_615_pt1 | contig 14968 bp, 7 predicted proteins | sample R17__metabat2_low_PE_029 | metagenome-assembled genome bin R17
AGCTTTTTTCCCCGTTTTTTTCTTAGTTGTTTTATTTTTTTTTTTCTATTTTTTTTTTTTTCGCCCGGGCGGGGCCCCCGGCCCGGCCGGGAGAAGCTTCATCATGCGCTTATAGGCTATCTAGCGCTTGACTCCGTATCACTTATGCGTTGTGACGCTCTTCCAGATCCTTCTGAATCTGAGGCATCTCCTTATCCAGCTTGTAGGTCATCATGATGATGAAGGTTACAACGATCATAGCTACGGGCAGCCAGTTGTACAGGAAGCCGATAGCTGCCTTAGCAGACTCTGTCTGTGCAGCAGCAGCGCCATCGTATCCGCCGAAGGCCAGAACCCAGCCGAATACAACCTGACCGATACCAAGACCAAGCTTCTGAGCTGCAGAGATAGCTGCATTACCCATACCAACGGTCTTGAAGCCATCCTTCCACTCGCCGTACTCCAGAGTATCAGCAACCATACCGAATGCCATACCGCCGGCAGCGCCGAGACCGATACCCTTCAGGGCGTTGAATACGATCAGCATAGCAACGTTGGTGCCTGCGAAACCGGTTCCGAGGAAGCCGAGCGCCATGCCAACCAGACCAACCAGGTAGGTCTTGTGCTTACCGAACTTCGCCATGAAGAAAGGAGTGAAGAACATGGTAGCGAACTGTGCGATGGACAGAGCATTGTTGACAGGAGTGTAGAGTGAGTAATCACCAAGTACATCTGCGCAGTAGTAGATAGCACCTGCAGAGTAGCATACGATGATGAAGAAGATAACGAACATTGCGAAGATCATGGACAGCCAGTATCTGTTGGTGAACAGAGACTTCAGAGCCTGTCCTGCAGATACCTCATCCTTAGGCTTGTCACCGCTGTTATCAACCTGAACGCCGGTTCTCTCCTTGGTACCGCATACGCAGATCAGAGCGGATACAACGATGATGATACCAACAACGATAGTAGCCATGGTCCAACCACGCTGAGCCTCTGCCGTGTAAGGTTCTGCTACATTACCGAACTTGATAACCATGGTCATGAAGAAGGTGTTCATGAGAATGTTGGCGATGGTCTGGAAGATCATGCTGATATTACCAAGCATACCATGTTCATAACCATCTGTTGTCGACAGTGAGATCAGAGAGTTGTAAGGAACGAACATGGCGGTGTAGAATACAGAGTTAACCAGGTTGTACATGATGAATACATATACATACTTGATCATGCCGGTCATGGAAGCGGGAATGCTGAACAGCAGAACCGTAGCGATGGCCAGCGGGATGCACATGCGAACCAGCCATACTCTGGCCTTACCCATCTTGGAGTGGGTGCCATCAACGATACGGCCCATGATCAGGTCAGATACACCGTCAAACAGCTTGGAGATTGCGATGATGGAGCTGACTACAGCAGCATCAACGAGGGATACGTCGGTCAGGTACTTCATAAGGAAAGCGGACATCATACCGTTAACCCATGCCATACCCAGGTTACCCATACCATAGCCAATACGGTCATTCCAGCCGAGCTTGGTATGAGGATCGTTGGTTTTGGATGCAAAACTAAACATTTTCTCTCCTCCTGAGATTATTCCGGGGAGGCTCCCCGGTTCTTATGTTACAATTATACGATTATTAAAACAAGGCTAATATTCCGAATCCTACCATGATATCTCATTTTCCGACCTGAAGTTTTCTTCTATGCCCATGCACCGCGCGGGCTGCCGGAGGGCAATAGACCGTGGGGCATGAGCAAATGTTAGAGAAAGGATATCCTATAGGATCAGAATAACTTCTTAAGCGAGCTTCGGTACTTCGCACAGCTTACGGCCAAGCTCTGCAAGATCTGCAGTGCTTCCGGTCACTTCCTGAATGGCGAGTGCACGCTTTCTGGGCTGGCAGCCATCCTTAGGCTCGGTAAAGAGACCGAAGTATACCTCTGTCAGACCGCCGATTTGGTTGCTTTCGATACCGGCGCGCTCCAGCATCGCGGACTCATTCAACAGACGGAAGTTGTGGACGGTGCGGATATTGTTCATGTCAGCGGCAAGCTCCAGCAGACGCTTATTATATCCTGCATAGCGCTCTTCCCACTCGGGATTGCCGCAATCGGTGAAGCCGGTCTCGGTCATGATGATGTCCTTGTGGCCATCGCCGTACTTCTTCATAACCTTATATACGGAATCACCGAAGGCACGCCAGAGGCTGTCGGGTTCCTGAACGTCCAGGAAGAGGTCATAGTCACCGTCAACGACCTTGTTGGTGAATACATAAGGGTGCCAGGATACGATATCGAAGTAATCGTCATTCTTGTCAGACCAGAACTTGCCGGATTGGATTCTCTGATAGAACTTCTCGAAGGTCCATGCGGCGCCGAACATGACGGGCAGCCAGTCAGGCATATCGCCGCCAAGCGTAGGGGTGCTCAGCGCAGGTGAGAAGGAAGCGACCAGAGCCTTCGGATTACCGCGGCGTACGCCCTTAGCAGAGAAGTACTGCAGGTCAACAGCGATATCCATCTTCTCATCGGCGGTGAAGGGATGGCTCATGTCAGAGTCCAGGAATCCATCGGGATGCAGGAAGGCATTCAGGTTCCACTCGTTGCCGACCTCCCAGATCGTGACCTGAGGGAAGAGTCTGGCCATCGTGCACCAGGATTCCTCCAGCATCTCCAGCATCTTCGTGTAGGGGCTTCCGGGGGTCAGGTCACGGGCGGGAGTGGCATGGCCGACTCTCTGCTTGCAGCCTTCCGGCAGGAACCACTCATGGCTCATACCGGTCACCTCAATGTCAAGCTCCACAGCACGGTTCAGCAGTTCGGTGTGTCTGGCTACGACTGCCTCATTGGGAGTGGTAGGGTCCAGCAGGATGTCTGTAATGTGCATCCAGGAACGGTAAGCGTTGCAGCCCATCCCCTTCACGAGTTCCAGGTAGGCAGCTGCGGGTACTTTGGTGTCAGCTTCTCTCTGAATCAGAGGCTCGCCGACGCCGTAAAATCTCTTGTGCGGCATATATTTCTCCTCCTTTTTATTCACTGTTTCCTGCAAATGCTCATCGAAAGTCTGCGGCAGATCGAGGAAGCTTTGCGAATCTATCTTTAACAGCGAAGAATTTAGTCTTCATAGAATCTCAGTTCGCCCCAGGCCTTCATCAGCGTACTGCGATCTACATGCTCGGTGCGGGTGATGCGGTCATAGATGCGGATCTCGCTGTCAGCACCGCGGAATCGGGGCCAGGCAGCGTTCGGCTCTCCGGTCTTGGTGAAGCGAACCCAGTCACCGTGCATCTCCGAGATAATACTGTCAATCAGCTCTTCGGGCTCTCCATCGAAGATAAACTTACTGAAGTGGAAGTCACGGTTGGCGAACATGGCAGGCAGGTCGAAGGCGTGTGAGGCCTTCCAACCGGTGGCTTCACCGGACTTAGTGACAAGTTCATAGCGGTACATCCACACATCATCGGAGTGCTCCAGCTGTCCTTCCGCTACCTTGATGGCGGGCATCTGGAAGGCATAATCCGTAGCGAACTCGATGAAGGGCTCGCCGCCGCGGAGCGTGAAGTCATCCTTCATGGGAGGAACCGCATCAGCGCTGAAGTTCTCCTGGGCCTTGAAAGCAGTGATGGCGTCCTTGTCACCGGGGCGATAGTAGGAGATGATGGTCGGCAGAGCGGAGGCATGTCCGTTCTTCTCGAACATCTGCGCAATCATAGCCCAGCTGTTGGGGAAGCCGGTCTTCTCGGGATGAACGAAGGTAGTACCTTCATGCATGTTGGAACCGATGATCAGCTTGATGCCGGCAGCAGAGCCGCCGCGGATAGCATCGATCGGGCGGACGGGCAGCAGATCATCCTGGATGGGTCCGGGAAGGAACATGCCGGGATTCTTATACTGATGCTTCTCGGCAACGTAGGTATTGCCCTTCTGCAGTTCGAAGGGATCGATGGTGCGCAGCTTGGGGAGATCTTCCTCCGTCCAGCCCATGCCTTCCAGAAAGAGATCTACGTTCTCGCGGGCCGTCTGATGTGTCATGACACAGTTGGGCAGACCGCTCTGGGCGATGGCCTGCTGGAAAGTACCCTTAACGCCGGGAGCTGCCAGCATATTGACAACGGAGGCACCGCCGGCCGACTCGCCGCAGATGGTCACACGGTTGGGGTCACCGCCGAAGGCTGCGATATTCTCATGAATCCAGTTCATAGCGAGGATCTGGTCAGACAGGCCGCAGTTGCTCTCGAAGTCTTCACAGCCGGGGTAGGTCGTGAAGTCATAGAAGCCGAGAACGTTCAGACGATACTGGAAGGCCACATAGACGATTCCTTCCTCCGCGAAGGTTCTTCCGCCGTACAGGGGGACGTTGCAGGCACCGGTATTGTAACCGCCGCCGTGGATATAGACAAAGACGGGAAGATTCTCTCCTTCTTCGGGACGCTGTACATTGATCGTCAGGCAGTCCTCGCTTCCCTTCAGCTGTCCTTCGTCGAACTGGCAGGATTCGGGACCGTAGGCGGCAGCATCGAATACTCCATCCCATGGATCTATGGCGCGAGCTCTCTTGAAGCGAAGCTCGCCTACCGGGGGCTTCGCATAGGGGATGCCCAGATACTCGATCAGACCATCTCTCAGATAGCCGCGAACTCTACCGCTCTTGGTAGATACGATATAATCACTCATAACACTTCTCCTTCATGGTGAATGCCGATACTTTTAGACATACTTATTATACTTTGCATGATTTTTGGCTAATATCGATAATCCGACTTGGAATTGACGTAATCCGACCTGTTACGATGAAGAAAGATGACAATTGGGGAAGATTCTGGCATAATATACTCCGGTGATGCAGTATGACGATGGAGAATCGTTATCTGATCCTATGCCAATGCTTTGGCATGCTATGGATGAATATCCCCGGGAGGTTATAGATATGTTGGAATTGTCCGGAATTAAGATCGAGCAGCTGGTGAAGCCGGTGGGGATCACCTCTCCCTTCCGTGTGAGCTGGGTGCTGGAATCCGATGAGAGAGATGTGAAGCAGAACAGTTATCAGATCCGGGTGCGCAGGAAGGGCGCAGAGAACTGGTCCTATGACAGTGGTATCGTTGAGAGCAGCAGCTCTGTATATAATAAGGTAGAGATGACTCTCGAGAGTCTGGTTTGCTATGAGGTTCATGTGCGCGCGATGGCGAAGGACATGGAGACTCCCTGGTACTATACGGAGTTTACTTCCGGTCTGCAGGATATCAGAGAGTGGAAGGGTGACTTCATCACAGCGGAGCCCGAGAACTCAGCGCGGGATGCAGAGAAGAGCTATGGAACGCTGGTGCGCAGGGACTTCTGCGTAGATGGTGAGGTGAAGGAAGCTTATCTGATCTCTACGGCGCTGGGACTCTACCATATCTGGATCAATGGTCAGTTGGCTAGCCCGGATGAGATGGCGCCCGGATGGACTTCCTATCACAAGCGTCTTCAGTATCAGACCTATGAGGTGACAGACCTTCTGGAAGAGGGGCAGAATGCCATCGGTGTGATGCTTGGCGCCGGCTGGTATAAGGGCATGATGGGCTATAAGCATTGCCGCAATCTCTATGGTGATCGGACGGCCTTCGCCGGTCAGCTCTTGATTCGCTATCAGGATGGCAGGGAAGAAGTGATCATGACGAATGAGAACTGGATGGGAAGCCGCAGTGCGGTGCTCTTCTCCGAAATCTATGACGGTGAAAGCTATGATGCCAGACTGGAGCAGGCGGGATGGAACTGTGTCGGATTCCCTATGAGGATGAGTTCTGTTCATTCTGTGGATACGGATTCTGCATTCAGCGGTAATGTTGTGGATAATCCCTGGATCTCCGGGGATGCGACGGAGGTTCCTGCTGAGTTCCGTCTCTGGAAACCCGTGGAAGTCATCGAGGGACCTATAGCAGCCCTGGTGCCTCAGCGCGGCGTGAGTGTGCGTCAGCAGGAGAGGCTTCAGCCGAAGCGTATCTTCCGTACCCCGGAGGGAGATCTGATCATCGATTTCGGTCAGAATATGACCGGCTGGTGCGAGTTCACGGTCCGCGGAGCGAAGGCGGGTGATGTCTGTGAACTGCAGTTCTTCGAGATTCTGGATGCAAGCGGCAATATGTACACGGAGAATCTGCGAGGTGCCATGGAGACCTTGCGTTATACCTGCAGGGGATCAGTGGAAGAGACCTATCGTCCCTGGTTCTCCTTCCAGGGCTTTCAGTATGCGAGGGTGAATTCCTGGGCCGGAATGAATGCGGAGGAGGTTCTGCGGGAGAAGGAGGCATATGCGAATAAGAGCGGTTCTGCGGACCGGCTGTTTTCGTTGGTCTCTGCCTCTGAGCTGACCGGTGTGGTTGTACACTCCGATATGCCGGTGACGGGAGCATTTGCCTGCTCGAACCCGCTGCTCAATCAGCTCTGGCACAATATTCTCTGGGGACTCAAGGGCAATTCCCTGGATATCCCGACAGACTGTCCGCAGAGAGATGAGCGCATCGGATGGACCGGTGACATCGTGGCCTTTGGCCGCACGGCCTCTTATCTGATGGATACGCAGGAGTTCTATGGTAAGTGGCTTGCGGATGTGGCGGCGGATCAGAATGAAGATGGTTCCGTTCCCCATGTCGTGCCGGATATCCTGTCCGGACATATGGAGGGGGACTGGCTTCTGGAGAATGGCTTCCAGGGTGGTGCGACCGGCTGGGGTGATGTGGCTATCGTTCTTCCCTGGATCCAGTACCTGACTTATGGAGATCTGGATGCGGTGCGCCGTCAGATCCCTTCCATGAAGAAGTGGATCGCTTATCTGGAAAGCTATGCGGATGGCTGCGTCTATGTGCATGGACCGCAGTTCGGTGACTGGCTGGCTCTGGATGCCAAGCCGGGAAGCTACCATGGAGCGACCTCGGATGAATTCACAGGCGGTGCCTACTTCTGTCATGTGACAAGGCTGCTTGCCAACATGCTTCATTATATCGGTGAGGAGGAAGAGTCCGCTGTCTATATGAAGAAGTACCGTGCTCTGAAGGAAGACTTCTGCCGCAGATTCCTGCGGGAGGACGGACGCCTGACGGAGGATACCCAGACCGCTTATGTGCTGGCGCTGACCTTCCACCTGACCTGGCAGAGAACCAGGCCGGCTCTGGCAAGGAGGCTTGTAGAACTTGTGCGGGAGAGTGATGGTCACCTGACCACCGGATTCCTGGGAACCCCTCGAATTGCCCGTGCACTCAGCGACTATGGCTACTGGAAGGAAGCTTACGATCTGCTCCTCAAGGAAGACTTTCCAAGCTGGCTCTATCAGGTGAAGAGCGGAGCGACGACCGTATGGGAGCACTGGGATGGCATGCGTCCGGACGGAAGTCTCTGGAGCGCGGATATGAACTCCTTTAATCACTATGCTTACGGAAGCATCGGAGAGTGGATGTTCCGAACGATTGCAGGTATCGAAGCACAGGAGGAGACTCCGGGATATGAGCACTTCCGAATTGAACCGCGAATCGGCGGTGGTCTGAAGGAAGCCTGTGGTGAGTATGAGAGTGTCCGCGGTAAGATCCGGGTGCGCTGGGAGGTACTGGAGGACGGTCAGGGACCGACAAAGTGCGTGAAGATCGGACTGGAATTCCGGATCCCTGCGAATACAGCGGCAGAGGTTGTGCTCTGGGATGCTGATCAGGTCCTGGAGGCAGACGGACTTACCTTCGAATGGAGAGAAGACGGGCTGCATGCCGAGGCAGGAAGCGGAAGCTACCGGGTGGTATATCAGATGTAGTACAGAGTATATATGAGTATTGAAAAAGAAGGATGCAAATCGGCTTGCCGGATCTGCATCCTTCTTTTTATTCATCGTCTTCTTCCATATCGATTGGGAAGAGGAATCGGCTGACAGCTCCGTCCTGATTATAGAAGCGGTATTCGGCACGTTCTCCGTAGAGCATACGGATGCGCTGCATGGTATTGCGCAGACCGATGCGGTCATGGAGAGCCTCCATGTCTTCTTCGGCAAGAGCCTTGAGCAGCCATTCCGGATAGCCTTTGCCATTGTCATGGATGATAACTAAGGCACAGGGGATACCATCTTTCTCTTCGTATTGAATTTTCAGGCTGATGGTGGTGAAGGATTCCGGGGTGATGGAGTACTTGACGGAATTCTCCAGGAAGTTCTGCAGGATCATGCTGGGTATCATGATGTCTTCCACAAAGGGGTCTACGGTGCACTCATAGGAGAACTGTCCCTCATAGCGAACCAACTGGATATTCATATAGTCCTGCAGGTGGGCGAGTTCTTCCTGCAGGGGAACGAAGTCTTCTTCGGTTTTCAGTAGGTATCTCATATACCCTGCGGAGAAGCGCATCAGGCGGGAAGCAGTCGTGTAGTCTCGGCTCAAGATCATGTTGTATGCCATATTCAGGCAGTTGATCATGAAGTGCGGGCGCAGTTGGTAGGAGAGATTCTGCAGTCTGGTGTGTTCTATCTCAAGTTTCTCTTCATAGATAGCTATCTTCAGGTCATGAATCTGAGAGACCATATGATTGAAGGCTTGGTCGGCCTCCCGGAATTCCGAAGCTTCCTTAGGGAGAATCTCAATTTGATGGTCCAGGTCACCTTCCATCATCTGATGAATGGCATCAGTCAATCGATGAATCGGTTGGATGATCATACTGCGGAAGCGAAGCAGGAGAACCGGAACGCAGGCAATCACCATCAGGGTGATAAAGATCAGGTATCTCTGCAGGAAGGGCAGAGCGGACATCGTCTTCCAGGTATCGATCACTTCATAGAGGCAGAGGGCACAGCGCTCGGAGGATGCGTGAATCAATTGCTCGCGGTAGGAGAGTGAGATCGAAGAGATATCTTCGGCAAGGATATACGTGCCCTGCGAAGTATCAGCCTGTAGATGGGACAGAGATAGAAATGCTCCGACGAATACACCATTGTGATAGTAACCCTGCAGGAGATAGGTATCCTCTCCGATGGAGAGAGACTGCCAGCCGAAGCTGTTGCGGATCTTGTCAGGGAAGACATCTGCAATATAGCGTTGGATGGTATCCTCGGAGTCTGCCAGTGAAGAATCCCGAAGGAAGCAGTAACTGAAGTCGGAGGCCGGTGCGTAGACGAAGAAACCGCTGATGTATTGATAGTAGAGGGCGCGGTTCTGCATCTCCTGATGCAGGTTATTGGACGCATAGTAGAAGTCAGAGGAACTGCGGTCTGTCAGGTTCAGAATATCGGTATCGGTGAAAGCTAACTGATTCATCTCCTTTTCGGCAAGCTCCAACTCGCGATCGATCTGAGACACATAGTTATCGAGAAGTGTCTCCCGGGAAGTCGCAATCTGCTGTACACCGGTCTGAATATAGCTGAGGTTGATGATGCCAACCACGGCAGAAATGGGTAGAAACATGATTAATATTACAATTACTATGCGAAATGTGATAGAATCGAAGGGACGGAAAGCTTTTATAGTCATGTCGTTGATCCTTAAGAAGCATATCATCCGAAGAGGATATGGTTTGCCGGGATGACAGTATGAACAGAAAGCATATGTCTGAATTCTGCCAATGTCATGATTGAGGGCTGCGATATATGAAGTTATTAGTTGTAGATGATGAGATCAGTTCCATTCGGGTGATCACCGGCATATTGGATGCGGAAAGGCTGGGGATCACGGAGATTCATACGGCTATGAGCGCAAAGGAAGCCAGAGGGTGCATGCAGGAGAATTCTATCGATCTTCTGCTCTGCGATATTGAGATGCCGGGGGAATCCGGTCTGGATCTGCTTGCCTGGGTCAATGAGCAGGGATTCGATACTGCCTGCATCTATATGACCTGTTATGCGGACTTCTCCTATGCGCAGAGGGCAATCAAGCTGGGCTGTCGCGCCTATCTGCTCAAGCCTATCGATCCGGAGGAACTGAACAGAGAACTCGGCAAGGCGCTGAAGGAATTGCAGGAATCCCGACGGATGCGGCAGGTAAGTCAGACCATGTCTGAGGAAGAAGACAACCGCACGCAGCAGTTCTGGCGGAATCTCTTCTATGATGAGATTCCTTCAGAGCGGGAAGCCATCCGTGAGGAGATCGAGCGCCAGGCCATCTCCTGCTCCGCCGACTGGACCTATGCGGCCTGTCTGGTGGTTGTCCGTAATTGGGGACATGACATTGATCAGAGTCACCGGAACAATCGCTATCTGGTCCATCAGCTGGTAAAGCAAGTCTTCCCCTCTATCGTATCACAAAATTGCGATTTTTGGACGATATTTCCTTTCGGACAGCATGGTCAGATGTGTCTTGTGGGAGGCCCCGAAGGAGAGACTCTGCGCAGGATCTGCAGGAAGTATGCGGAGGAATATCTGAAAAAGGAAGAAGAGCAGTTGGTGGTAACTTCGGTCTGCTATCTCAGCCAGCCGGTGGCAATCGAGAATGTGGCCGAGGAGATGGAGCAACTGATGCGCCTGGACAATAGCCAGCTGAAGAATCACGGAATCTGCGTTCATGAGGTTCATAAGAACGCAGAGGAGATTGCGCCGGATCTGGACCGCAACTTTGCCCGGTGGACCTCTCTGCTTGAGAATGAGATGTTCGATAAGGCCAACGCAGAGATTCAAAGGTTTCTGAGGGATCAGGAGACTAACCCATGGTTTACGAAGAAGAAGTTTCGCTACTTTCTGAGTCACTATGCGGGGATGCTGCGCGGTTATGCAGAGAAGAATTCTATTCCTCTGAGTCAGATGACTGCGGATGCTGAGCATGCGGCTGTATTCGAGCGTTCCGACCAGGGACCGGAGCATATGTCTCAGTGGGTCAGGCTCTCCCTTCGGCTGTTGTCCGGCATGGGAAGCAATTCTTATGACCCTGTGCGTGCGACGAAGCTCTTCATCGAGAATCATCTGTCAGAGGAGATCGATCTGCCGCAGATTGCAGACAATGTACACTTGAATCAGGACTATCTGACAAGAATCTTCCGGCGGGAGACCGGGGTGTCAGTGAAGAGCTATATTGTGAATCTCCGTATGGAGAAAGCGAGGGAACTGCTTGAGACAAGCAGGCTTCCCATTGCCGATGTCGCTTACCGGGTTGGGTATTATAATTATACAAGCTTCAACCGAATCTTTAAGAAGACCTTCGGTGTGTCGCCGCAAAGTTACAGAAAGGCTTCCGAGTAGACGCTAGAGAAAAGATGACAGAGGGAAAGAAAAATTGAAGAGATGGAATGGCATCCGATGGATTCTTCCGTGGTTGTTGAGCTGTTTATGCATCGGTGGATGTTCCGCGGAATCAGTCGGGGATACTGTGGCTGCACCCGATGATGGGATGATCGCTTCCGAGGAAGCCGATGATTATGCCTGGGACATAGCGGAGAATACAGAGGATGATGAGGTTATTACGCTGCGCTTTCCCCTGATCGTATCCGGGGATACGCCGGATTCCTTATCTCAGGTGGAGCAGGCTATGAGCGATTACACCGAAGAGAAAATCGGGGTAAGGGTCGAGTTTGTCTCTGTAGATATGGATCAGTTGGAGAACTTCTACTATATGCAATTGTCTGCGGAGAATCCGGTGGACTTCCTTGTTATGCTGCCGGCGGAACCGGAACTCACGGAGCTTGTGGACTCTGGTGTAATCCGTTCACTGAATCCCTGGCTTGAAGAGTATGGTGCCGGAATCATAGAAGCGGCCGGCGATCTGCTCTCGGTCGGACAGTTGAGAGGCAATCAATATATGATTCCTCAGTTGAAGGAGACCTACACGATGGGAACCAGCATCGAGTTCAATGCCAGGCTGCTGCGTAAGTATCATATCGATGTCAGTGAGATTCATACGATTGAGGATCTGGAGCCGCTTCTTGCGAAGATTCATCGGGAGGAGCCGGAGGTGACGGCGATTGGTGTGACGGATGCAGTGAGGCTGCTAAGCGGTTATGATGATCTGGGAGATACCCTTGGCGTATTGAATCTGGCGGCAGATGACTCCCTGACTGTGACAGATTGGTATGAGACAGAGGAGTTCTATGAACTGGCATCTCTTATGCATCATTGGTTCGAGGCGGGCTATATTGATGAAGATACACTGATTCAACAGGAGGCAGATTCCCTGCTTGTGCAGGAAGGGAGAACCTTCTGCTGCGTGAATACCTATATGCCAACCGGTAACTGGGGATCTGAATTGACAGAAGACAGTATCGTGGTGGAGATTCCGCTGGATGACCAGCCCCAGCTGCTGACCAGTTATCAGGCCGGTCTTGAGATGGTGGGAATCATGAAGTCCTGCGAGCATCCCAGAGAAGCAATGGAATTCCTGAATCTGCTCTACACCGACAGCTATGTGGTGAATCTGATTCAACATGGCATCGAAGGCGTTGACTATGAGAAGCAGGAGGATGGACTGGTCGAGGACTTCAATCACTACTACCTGCTTTATGGGCAGGCAGTGAATCAGAAGCTGAGATATCTATCTACGGATGATGGCTCTGAATTCCTGCAGGAAGTGGAGGAGTATAAGAAGAAGAACACGACTTCACCGGCCTTCGGATTCGTATTCGATCAGAATGAGGTGGCGCAGGAAGTCATGCAATGCAAGACGGTGGTGAATGCGTACTATCCGGTAATCTCCCGTGGCTGCGTAGATCCGGAGACAGAGATTCCGAAGTTTATCGAAGCGCTGAGGGAAGCGGGAATCGATCGGGTGATCGAGGAGAAGCAGAGGCAGTTGAGTGCCTGGACGGAGAGCGTGCCATAAACATGGATATAATATTACTACAAGAGACAAATATTATGGAAAATTAATATAAGTTTGAATAAACTAATATAAAGAACGAACCGTTTTATGCTATAATTATCCTCGGTATCGTCCTTCGTGAGCACGTTGGACAAGGTTAAGTAAAAGAGGAGTATCAACTATGGCAATGCAAGGAATGAAGCCCTGGGAGAATCAGGACCTGCCCGGTTGGGATGGATTCAAGGGCGAACACTGGAGATTCGAGATCAATGTAAGAGACTTCATTCAGAAGAATTACACCCCCTACGATGGCGATGAGTCCTTCCTGGCTCCGGCTACGGATGCGACGAAGGCACTGTGGGATGAGGTGCAGGCTTTAATGAAGGAAGAGCGTGCGCGCGGCGGCGTTCTGGAGTGTGAGACAGAGGTGGTTACCGGTTTGACTGCCTACGGTCCCGGCTACATTAAGGAAGAGCTGAAGGATCAGGAGAAGATCGTCGGATTGCAGACCGATAAGCCCCTGAAGAGAGCATTTATGCCTTACGGCGGTATTAAGATGGCTGTGAAGGCTGCTGAGAACTACGGCTATACAATCAATCCGGAACTGAAGAAGATCTTCACCGAGTATGTGACGACTCACAACGATGCCGTATTCAGCGCTTATACTCCGGAGATGCGTCTGGCTCGCAAGACTCATGTAGTTACCGGCCTGCCGGATACCTACGGCCGCGGCCGTATCGTTGGCGACTATCGCCGTGTGGCTCTGTATGGTATCGACCGTCTGCTGCATGCGAAGGAGATCGAGTTCTACCGTGCCGGCTGCGGTAATATGTACGATGATATCATCCGCATGCGTGAGGAGATCGGTGCACAGATGAAGGCGCTGAAGGAGATGAAGAAGATGGCTGCTGTATACGGCTATGACATCTCTCTTCCTGCACAGAATGCCCGCGAGGCTGTTCAGTGGCTGTACTTCGGCTATCTGGCTGCCATCAAGACTCAGAATGGTGCGGCGATGTCTATCGGACGTATCTCCACCTTCCTGGATATCTATATTAAGAGAGACCTGGACAAGGGTATTCTGACCGAGACGGAGGCTCAGGAGCTGATCGATCAGGTAACTATGAAGTTCCGTATGGTGAAGTTTGCTCGTATTCCTGAGTACAACCAGCTCTTCTCCGGAGACCCTACCTGGGTTACGCTGGAAGTCGGCGGTACCGGTCTGGACGGAAGAAGTATGGTAACCAAGACAGACTACCGTTTCCTGCATACGTTGGAGAACATGGGACCGAGCCCCGAGCCCAACCTGACCGTTCTCTATTCTTCCCGACTGCCTGAGGCATTCAAAAAGTACTGCGCACAGATCTCCATCGATACGTCCTCGATTCAGTATGAGAATGATGATATCATGAAGCCCGAGTGGGGAGATGACTACTCCATCTGCTGCTGTGTATCTGCAACCAAGACCGGTAAGGAGATTCAGCTCTTCGGTGCCCGTGCGAACCTGGCGAAGACTCTGCTCTATGCATTCAACGGCGGCTTCGATGAGAAGCATCGGATCCAGTGCGGTCCTGCCATGGCAAGGATCACTTCCGAGTATGCAGATTACGATGAAGTGATCGAGAAGTTTGACTGGTGGATGGACTGGCTGGCAGACATCTATGTCAATGTGCTGAACCTGATCCACTATATGCATGATAAGTATTATTATGAGGCAGCGGAGATGGCTCTGATCGACAGCGACTGCGAGAGATCCTTCGCCACCGGTATCGCAGGCTTCTCTCATGTAGTAGATTCCTTGTCTGCCATCAAGTATGCCAAGGTGAAGATCATTCGCGATGAGGAGGGTATCACCAAGGACTTCGAGATCGAAGGCGACTTCCCTCGATATGGTAACGATGATGAGCGCGCAGATGAGATTGCTGTATGGCTGCTGCGTACCTTCTTTGATAAGATCCGTCGTCGCCATACCTACCGCGATTCCAAGCCCAGCACCTCGATCCTGACCATTACCTCCAACGTAGTATATGGTAAGGCAACCGGCGCTACCCCCGATGGTCGTAAGGCTTACTCTTCCTTTGCTCCCGGTGCTTCTCCTTCCTATGGCGCTGAGCAGAATGGCTTGCTGGCATCCCTGAACTCTGTGGCGAAGATCCCTTATCACTGGGCACTGGATGGCATCTCCAATACCCAGACCATCAGCCCGGATGCACTGGGTCATGAGATGGAAGAGCGCAAGACCAACCTGGTACAGGTGC
>R17__coassemble_633_pt1 | contig 14590 bp, 12 predicted proteins | sample R17__metabat2_low_PE_029 | metagenome-assembled genome bin R17
CTATCCCGAATCAGTGAAAGCAAGCAAAAGGGATAGCCCGGATCTATCCCGAATCAGTGAAAGCAAGCAAAAGGGATAGCTCATACCTATCCCAAATCGAAGAAAGCAAGCAAAAGGGATAGCCCCGTAGCTATCCCGAATCGGTGAAAACTCAGGAAGGAGATAATATGACGAATTGTATTCAGGATAAGGCAAGTAATATCGAAGACCTTGGAAAGGCAAGTCAATATTTAAGCCAACAGCTGTATGGTGCGCCAACCGGAGCTCTGCGTATCAGCAAAGAGCCAAATGGGAATGTGAGGTATTATTTCAAGCGAAGGGAAGGCGAGGCGATTAAGGATACCCCCTTGAACAAGGATGATCCGCTAGTGGTTCGATTGGCTTGTAAGAGTTATCATTCTAAGATGAAGAAAGCGGTAGATGAAGAATTGAAGGCGTTGAAATATAGGGAGAAGCACTATCATCCCGAAGAGAAATACGATATCTATAGTAGGCTTTCACCTGAGCGCAAAGCGTTGATTCAACCAATCTTTATTCCGCCCAATCAGCGTGCCCAGCTCTGGGAATCTTCTCCCTGGACCAGATACAAGGGATATCCTGAGCGCTTAGTATTCGAGACGGATTCCGGAGAGATGGTTCGTTCTAAGAGTGAGCGTACGATTGCGAATCTTCTATACCAGCATCGGGATGTGCTGGTTTATCGCTATGAGCAGGAGATCTTCCTTGAGAAAGCAAATATGACAGTTCATCCGGACTTTACGATTATGAATCGGGAGACGGGGAAGCTTTTTTACTGGGAGCATGTGGGGATGCTGGATAATGAGGAGTATGCCAACGATTTTGTGAGGAAGATGAATGCCTATATTCAAGAGGGCATGTATCCGGCAGATAACTTTATCCTGACTTTTGAGACGGGGACGATTCCGGAGAATGTGCAGATTGAGAAGATGATGCTAAAACTGCTTATGGAAGGATGATGATTCAGATATCAAAAGTTTGAGTGGTATGTGGTATACTGATGACATAGCGACTGGCAGGTTGGTTCCAAGTTTATAATAGAGTATGAAGCGGCGTCATTGGAATACGAATATTCGTGAATATCAACTTGATGTAGACCAGGATAAAAGGAGAAAGAATATGCTCTATATTGCACACTATGAATCACCGCTTGGTCCGATTACCTTGGCAAGCGATGAAGAAGCTTTGATTGGGTTGTGGTTTGATGGTCAGAAGTATGATCGGGATGCCATCAAAGGGATGGAATATCTGGATTGTGGCAGTATATCATCCAATCAACTCCATGATGGACAAATCAAGGAATCTGTTGATACAGGACATGAATCCACCTTGGAAGCTGCGACTTTGGATGCGGAGAATCAGGAAATCGGTGAAGCAAGTCGGATCTTTGGTGAGGCAAAGCGATGGCTGGATCTCTACTTTGAGGGGAGTGCCCCGGGCTTTCTGCCGCCGATTCGTCCGAGTGGTTCGGAATTTCGCTGTATGGTTGCGGATATCATGCTGGGAATTCCCTATGGGCAGGTGATGACTTATGGAGAGATTGCCAGGGAAGCAGCGAAACGTCTGGGGAAGAAGAGTATGTCAGCGCAGGCCGTGGGAGGTGCCGTAGGTCACAATTCCATATCCTTGATGATTCCATGCCATCGTGTCATCGGGACGAGCGGAAGCCTGACCGGCTATGCCGGAGGAATTGACAAGAAGATATGGCTGCTGGAACACGAAGGGGTAAGAAAAGATAAATAATAGATAAAATACGGTATCAAGATCATAAATATTCATCCATCCCAGGAAAACTGCTTCTATGTTGTAGAGGTGGTGCACCTGGGATGAATTCTATTGTGCAGAAATGCGCGCGCCGGGGCTGGATTCAATTGCATAGAAATGAGCGCGCCTGGGATGAATTCTATTGTGCAGAAATGCGCGCGCCGGGGCTGGATTCATTTGCATAGAAATGAGCGCGCCTGGGATGAATTCTATTGTGCAGAAATGCGCGCGCCGGGGTTGGATCCTGTTGCATGGAAATGCGTGCACCTTGGACTGGAATCTATTGCATAGAAATGTGCGCACCGAAGATGGATTTTTACACAGAAGCGGCGCACAAGGGGATGCAGTATTGGGGGGATAAGAAAGGAAAGGTGACATTCGCGCTATCAGAGGTGCCATTCGTGCACGATATATTGTGCACGAATATTCTGTGTGATAGGGTTAGGGTATAGATTGAAAATGAGCAGAGAAAGATGAAAATATATAGTCACAATCTTGTGAATTGTGTCAACTTGAGTAAACGTGGGGTGCCTTGACGGGCAGAAATGATATTGATATACTAATAAAAAAACAGAAAGGAAGTGCAAAAATAATGCGTGAATTAGTCAAAAAATCAATGGTAATTGTTGTAATTATATGCATGTGTTTCACCTCTGGAGTTTCCGCTCTGGCAGCCTCCAAGTCTAATCCTTCAACGTCTGCCAGTGTCATAACAACCAAGGCGACAGCAAGTATGTCCATCGGCTCCAGTACAGCAGATCTTGAGATTATGTATATTAGTTCTCAGGTTAAGAAGACGGATACATCGAAGACCTGTCATCCGCAGGAATTTACTACGAAGTCAAGCTCCAGTTCTATCTATGGTTCGAAGACACCCCAGTCCGGATATATCTTTGTTTCGGTTGATTTTAGTTTTTATGTGGATAATGTCAGGAAGGCATTGTTAACAAGGTATGCGTAAGATTGAGCAGGACAAAGAACCATCCTGTAGGGAATAAGAACCTACAGGATTTTTTTATGAAAACAGTGAGCCATGGAGCCGGATTTTGGGCGCAGCAAAGCAGCGCACGAAAATCCGGATCTATGGCGAGCGTCCAAAAATGGGTATGAAGCGGGGCGGGGGCCCCGTGGAATACGAATTTTGGGAGCACAGTGAGAGCGAAGCGGAACTGTGCGTGTTTTCATACCGCATGGAGCTAGAGGCAAGGCCTCCAGCATGCAGGTTTTTATCGAATAGAACAGGAGGTAGAATATAAGTTATGAGATCGTTCGACAGATGGAAGATATATTTGGGTGTAGCTATATGTGCCTTAACCTGCGCAGGCTGTGGTTCCGGCGGTTCGCAGCAGGCAGCACAGCAGACACAAGAGACGCAGCAGATACAGGAGAAGCAGGAAATTGAGGAAGCTAAGGGCGCTGCATCTCTGATTCAGAATGAAGACTATCAGCAGTACGTGGATGATTCCCGTTACCTATCCTGGCCGCAGATTGCCGAGACGGAAGCGGGCTACTATTACTTTGTGGATGATTATCTGCGGTATCATGATAAGGAGACGAATCAGGAAGTGTACGTGTGCACCCAGGTGAATTGCACGCACGATTCCGATACCTGTGATGCCTACTTTGATATGAGATATTATCGCTATGAGAGTGGTATTTGGTACTATGATGGCTATCTCTATCTTCTGGGGAATGAACACGGCCTTACGAATTATGTTCTGTATCGTCTTCAGTGTGATGGAACGGAGCGTGAGAAGGTCGCTGATCTCTTCTCTTTTGAAGGAGAAGGAGACTATCTGCAGTCCGTGATTATGCATCGGGGGTATCTCTATTACTCTCTGAACAACGATGATGTTCTGAATAATGAGTACTCTTCTCTCTATCAGGTGAGCTGCAAGCCGGGAAGCGAACCGGTGGAATTATATCAGACAAATCTGGAGAGGAGCTATGTCTATCGCATCAAAGGATATGGAGATGGCGTATTCTTCCAGATTGGAGAGTATCTGGATGAAGAATGTGAACAGTTCAAGGGCTCCATCTGGTACTGCACTGATCAGGGAAGTGCGTCTATGATCGTGGACAATGCCCAGCGGTGCTACAACATCGTAGATGGCAAGGTCTACTATACGACAGATACTTCGATGAATATCTATGATATTAAGACAGAGGAAGATTCTGTATTCTGCGAACTCGGGATGATCTGCGACATCTCCTATGATTCTAAGTATATTTATCTTGACAACTTTTACGGTGTTCTGTTAGATGATAATATCCCTACAGATACGCGAACGGTATATGTGATGACCTACGATGGGGAGGTCGTTGAATCTTGGAATATACCGCTGAATATCTCGGCCGAGAACTGTCTGTTCGGCAATGAAGAATATCTGTGGATGATTCAGCAAGAGGAAAAAACGGGGGAGACGAGGCGTGTTCTTTGTGCAATGGAGAAATCACAGATGGGTACGGAAGATGAAGCCTGGACACCCTGGCGATGATCCTCTGGTACGCTTATGGGGGTGGATGCGAAAGAGAGAAACGTTGACGCTGGGTTTGTTGTTCCTTCTTGGGATTCTGATCTTCCTATGGAATGACACAGAGCATTTTCAGGGAAGCTTGATGGCCCGGACGAATCAGATCTACCGGGAATTCGATGCTGCATGTCCTGGTTCTGTGGATCGGGCAGAGTGGGAAGCTGAGGATGAGCTTGAGGAATATCGTCTGGATTGTCTGGACAATTTGGACTATATCGAGCAGTATAATTCCTGGCTGGATGGAATCATCGATCCGTCTTCCGCAAGTACAGGAATTGCCATCTTTCAGAAAAAGGACTCCTATGCACAGAAGAATGCCGAGAAGACAAGAGCGGATTACTCTGTTCTTGAAGGTGTCTCCCTCAGCCTGTGCGCGGGGATGAATGCCAGAGTACGGTCACTGCTCGAGAATATAGGGATTCCGTGGATCTTGCTGCTTGTTACGATGTATCTGGTCTTGAATGCGTACCATAAGAGGTCGTCCCTTCTTCGAGGACTTCAGTTTACTGCTGAGCCATTTCGAGGTTATACCGGTTGGCATGATCTGATACGCGTGTGCCGTAAGCTTGCGGTATTTCTGCTTGCATTCTACGGAACAATCCTGCTGCTTGACCTTGGCATTCACGGAGCATATCAGGGATGGAATGCATCTGTCCAGTCTCTTCCCATCTTTCAACAGGTGAACCTGAAGCTTACGGTAGGTCAGTTTCTGGGAGTCTATGTGCTGATCCAGTGGCTTGGGATGTGTATGGGAGCGTCTGTTCTCCTGTTTCTTCTATGGTTGCTGGATGATTATGGAATGGCCATCTTTATCTATGCAGGAATCGTTATCATAGAATATCTTCTGTCTGATCTGATCTTACCCCAGAGCCATTGGAATCTGCTGCTGTACATGAATCTGTGGAATGCATGGGCTCCGGGTGAGTGCCTGATGAGCTATCGCAATGTACAGATTCCTTTGCTTGGACTGGTTCAGAATCGGACACAGATGCTGCTCTTCTTTGTTGTGGTACTGCTGGGAATGATGGCAGGAATCTATATACAGGCGGCGAAGAAGAGTGAAAGTGGTCATGCGTATCTGTTGTCCGGATGGAGAAGGCTGAGCCATCAGGTTCAGACACTGCTTGGTCATATGGAAGAGCGTATGTCCTATGGAATGCTGACCTGCTATCAATATCTGATCAAGAAGGGAGGAATCCTGCTCTGTATCCTATGGTTTGCGGCCTTAAGTTCTATCTATCAGCCAGAGCAGATCTACTATTCCGGAGAGAATAGCTACCGGATGGACTTCTATCGTGAGTGGCAGGGACCGATTCAAGGCGATGTGGAAGATTGGATGGAGGAGCAGCAGCTCAAGCTGGACCGATGGTCTGAGGAGTATGAGGAAGCGATAGAGCAGTATCAGCAAGGAGAGATCTCTTTTGCGGAGTATGATCAGGCCAGATATGCGAGCGAAGCCAGGGAGAATCAATATATTGGATTCGCCGCGATTGCAGATGAGGTATCTGAACTGAAGGAATATGAGCAGACGACCGGAATCCAAGTGTGGATTGCGAATACGATCAGTCTGAGTCACCTCTTCGAGGAGGAGAATAACCATAGCTGGTATATCATGACGCTTCTGTGGCTTCTCGTTCTGATGGCCTTGATTCAAAGCCTATTCTCAGAACAGGATCGTCTCTCCGGCATTGTAAGAGTATCCCGCTATGGAAGTGAACTGTCCATCAAGGTCAGAAGACGCATGATCTTGTGCATGGCTGAACTTGGAATCGTGATGACATGGGCTGCATTGATCTATCATACCAGGGGTTCTTACGAGGACTTTCTCTGGAAGACACCGATTCAAAGCTATGTGATGTTCCGGGGAATTACAGCCAGGTTGTCTGTCGGACAGATGGTTCTTCTTCTTGCCGTAGGTTCTCTTCTTGTGGGGGCTATTTTGGTGGGAATCCTGACTTACCTGCAGGTGAAGGTCGGTTTTGCAGGGCTTATGATCGGCGGTATGATGATGGCCATCGGACCGATGCTGAGGATCCTTGATCTTCGGTGGGATTCCCGGTTGAATATCGCCTGTCTGCTCCGAATGGACTGGATCGGGAATGGGGACATCCACGGACTATGGTTTGTCATCTTAGGGGTGATGGCTATTGGAATATGGTTATACACGAATCATCTCTGGAGAACGAGCGAATGAAGATAGAGATTCATGATTTGACAAAGTGCTACCGGGACAAGGTGGCATGTGATCACTTTACCTATGATTTCACTCCGGGAATCTATGGATTGCTGGGGAGCAACGGCGCTGGCAAGACGACATTGATGAAGCTGATGACAGCGAATCTTCGCCCTACGGAGGGTGAGATCCTATGGAATGGACAGGATATACGTACGGTCGATCGCGAGTACCGCAGCCATATCGGATATATGCCGCAGCAGCAGGGCAATCTGGGCGGACTCTCTGTCGCCGGATTCCTGAATGAAATCGGACAGATGAAGGGGATGAGCCGACGGCAGATTCAGAAGGAGAGCGTGGAAATGCTCGAACGGCTCAACCTTGCGGATTGCCGTTACAAGGAGGTTAGTGCACTCTCCGGCGGAATGAAGCAGAGAGTACTTCTGGCGCAGGCCCTGATGAACTCTCCGGATATTCTGATTCTGGATGAGCCGACGGCCGGCCTGGATCCCAGAGAGAGAATCCGTATACGCAACCTCCTGTTCTCACTGGCTGGGAAGCGCATCATCCTGATTGCGACTCATATCGTATCGGATATCGAATATATCGCCGATCAGATGATCTTCATGAAGGATGGTAGGATCGTAACTGCCGGTTCCCAGGAAGAGGTGTTGGCGAAGGTCCAACCGAAGGTCGTGGATATCCCCTGTGAAAGAGCTGACTTGCTGGAGATTCAGATGAGACATCCTGTAGGAAGAATTCTGCAGGAAAGAGAAGGATTCTTCTATCGGTATATCGAGAATCACAAGGAGTCATCAGAGGAAGAAGCGGCTGAATCGAAGGCTGTCCAGGCAGCAACCATGGAGGACGCCTATATGTACTATATCCTGTCCGATTCCGTGAATACCGGCGCAGTCTCCGAATAAGAACTATGCGATGCCTTGTTCTATGCAGTAACTCTGCAGACGAACGAGGCATTCGTTGTGCAATAAGGCTGTCAAGTGGCCATCGTGCTTGCGACGCGAAGCTAGTCCTTTAGGGCACGAATGGACATTTGACGGCCAGAGACTTCTTATTGATAAAATGCTCAACTTGAAGTAGACTTGTATGCGGCGAGAGTCTGCGCCTGACGCAGAAAGCCAATGATATAAGGATGGTATATTCTATGGAATACAGAAAGCTTCCTCATGGCGAGGAACAGATCAGTGTAGTGGGTCTTGGAACTTCAGTTGTCGGTGAGGTTTCAGAGGATATCGTAGAGGAGACGGTCAACTATGCGCTGGACCACGGCGTGAACTATATCGACTGCGCCGGCGGTCATGCAAGTATCTTCCCCGGCATGGGAAGAGTCCTTCAGACCCGCAGGAAGGAAGCGATGCTTCAGGTACACTTCGGTGCAGACTATACTTCCGGAGAGTATGGATGGAATCCGACACTGGATGGCGTCAAGGCTTCCATCGACTGGCAGCTTGCGAATCTGAAGACAGACTATATCGACTTCGGTTTTATTCACTGTCTGGACGAACTGAGTGATCTGGAGGATTATCAGGCCAATGGAGTCCTGCAGTTCCTTCTTGACATGAAGGCACAGGGCGTTGTGAGACATCTGGGTCTCTCTACCCACGCCCCTCTTCTTGCCAATCGTGTCCTGGATATGGGAATCATCGATATGATGATGTTCTCCATCAATCCCATGTATGATTACGGTCAGGGAGATTATGCGATGGGTGAGTCCGCAGAACGCTATCAGCTCTACATTCGCTGCGAAAAGGAAGGTGTGGGCATTTCCGTGATGAAGCCCTTCGGCGGCGGTCAGCTTCTCTCCGCTGAGCAGTCTCCCTTTGGTCAGGCGCTGACACCGGTACAGTGTATTCAGTATGCGCTGGATCGCCCGGCAGTCCTCTCTGTCATGCAGGGCGCTGCCAATGTGGAGCAGCTGAAGCAGAATCTGGCTTACATTACCGCAACGGAGGAGGAGCGGGACTACTCGGTGATTGGTTCCTTCACTCCGGCGAAGACCAGGGGAACCTGCGTCTACTGCAAGCACTGCCACCCCTGCCCCGCCGGTCTGGATATCGGACTGATCAATAAGTACTATGACCTGGCGAAGCTGGGCGATACGCTGGCGAAGGAACACTACCTGACTCTGGATCAGACGGCAGAAGCCTGTCTGGCCTGTGGTCACTGTAATGACCGCTGCCCCTTCCACGTAGACCAGATGGCGCGGATGGAAGAGATTGCCGCATACTTTGGACGATAATAAGATAGAGGAGGAAAGGGTGATGATATCAAAGCTTGCAGAGCGGAAGAACGAGCATATGCTCCATACCTTCCTGCTGCTGGCCATCCCCACGGTTCTCGAACAGCTTCTGGGTACAGTACTTCAATATGTTGATACAGCGATGGTAGGCCATCTGGGGGCAGACGCTACGGCGGCCATCTCCCTGAGTTCTACCTACAACTGGTTCTTCAACAGTCTGGTGGCGGGCATCGCCATGGGCTTCCTGTCCTATATTGCCCGTGCCATCGGTGAGAAGGATGAGTACAAGATCCGGCACGCAGCGGCGATGGCGCTGGAGATGGCGCTCGCAATCGGTGCAGCACTTACTCTGATCACGCAGCTCATTGCGCCTTACGTTCCTGTCTGGATGGGCGCGGCAGAGAACATCCGGGAGACCGGAACCTGGTACTTCCGACTGGTCTTCCTGCCTATGATCTTCCGTTCCTGTATGGTAGTGCTCGCCAGCGTGATCCGCTCGACAGGAGATACGAAGACACCCATGCGGATCAATGTCTTCATCAATGCTCTCAATGTCGTCCTGAATTATCTCTTCATCTATCTGCTGGGCTATGGAGCCATCGGTGCCGGCATCGCGACGGCTCTGTCCTTCGTGGTGGGCGGTATCCTGATGGTCATCTCCTACCTGCGCAACCCTTATGTGAAGCTGGAGCGTCAGTATCTGCCGATTGAGCCGGCCATTCTGAAGAGCATCCTGAACATCGGTATCCCTTCTATGATGACGAGCGCTGTGTCCTGCTTCGGCTATATCGTAGCCACCAGTCTGGTGTCGGCGATGTCGACCGTCGTCTTTGCCGCTCACTCCATCGCCATCACGGCAGAGCAGATCTTCTATATTCCGGGCTATGGTATGCAGGCGGCAACATCGACCCTGATCGGCAATGCCCTGGGGGAGGGAGACCGCCGCAAAGAGCACAGCGTCATGGGAATCGCGCTGGGAATCGTAATGATCCTCATGTTAGGAGCCGGGTTGATCCTCTTCTTCGGTGCCCACTTCATGATGACGATCTTCACTACAGACGCAGAAGTCATCCGGATCGGAGCCGGACTCCTCCGCATCGTGGCCCTCACGGAACCGATCTTCGGTGCATCCATCGTACTCGATGGCATCTACATCGGACTGGGACGAACGAAGATTCCCATGGTTATCGAGATCATCGGAAGGTGGGGCATCCGTATCGTAGGAGCCTACATCATGATCCGCAGGTTCGGCGGAGGCATCAATGAATACTGGTACTGCATGATCGCCGACAACATTGTCCGCGCCCTGCTGCTCGGCATCGGCGTCCTGTGGATCGTAAGGCACGAGGAGAACCATACGTCCGACCGGTTCGGGGAAGGTTCCTGAAGTGGCTGAAATCAATACAAAACAAATTCATAGAAAAAGCTGAGGCTAGATGGTATGCTCTAACCTCAGCTTTTTTGTGGTTTCAAGGGTGATATTCAGACAAATGGGCGATGAAAGGTTATAAACTTGCAGCTTACATCTGCTTACGAATATAAGCAAGCAAGGCTTCGCAGGCATGTCCTGTCTCGGCAGAACCGAGCAGTTCCTGGTGATATCCCGAGCCATTCAGCGCAGGATCACACATGATCTTCCCGCACATCTCATAGAGTTCCTCGGGATTCCTGCAGATGGGGAAGCCCCAGTTTCTGATATCCAGATAGAAGCCTTGCAGACGAAGATAGTCCTCAAGATCCGGCGTGTAGAGAATGACCGGACGATTGGTCAGGCAGTAATCCCAGACGATGGAAGAGTAGTCAGTCAGCAGGAGATCTGCCGCGCACAGGAGTTCCTGCGTATCCGGATAGTCCTTACCGTCGATGCAGTGGTTGGTCAGATCCTTCATCAGGCGGGTGCCGCTGGTCTTGGTATGGCTTCGGTAGAGGATATACCAGTCTTCTCCGGTGCTCTCCGTAAGATTCTTCAGAATAGAGGAAGCACTGATAGGATTCAGGTGAGCAGTCTCCTCGCGGAAGGTTGGCGCATAGAGAAGAATGCGAGCCTTCGAAGGAATCCGGAACTTCACGCGAATCTTCTCATACCACTCTCCGGAAGCCTGTGAGAAGAAGATATCATTGCGGGGCATACCAATGGGAAGAACTTCACCGGTATAGCGAAATGCTCCGAGGATGGCATGCTCGGTAAACTTCTCAGAACTTGAGACGAAGGCAGTCGTATTGCGGTTGCAGTAGTCCATACGCTTCGCAGTTGCATGATTAGCTCCGGCACGGTCATTCTCCAGGCGCTTGTAGGCACCGCCGCCATGCCAGGTGTTGATACGGACCTGCCCCTTGCGGAAGGGAAACCAGGTCAGGTAACCGCCGTTCGTGATGACGATGCGGGAAGTCAGACAATAGTAGAAGCCCTTCAGCGTGAAATGTTTCGCGGTCTTTACCCCGCGGACAGTAAGATCATGGTAATCTTCCGGCTTGCGGAAGAGCCATACGAGCTCGAACTCTGCAGGTGCTGTCCGGAGAATATAGTCACAAAGATAGCGGGGATTACAGGAATACTCGCAGGAAGACCCACCCTCCAGACTCAAGAACAGGATCCGATTCCTGCGGATCGGGAAGAGACGGAGCGGAAGAACAGCCAACGCAATCAGCTTCTGAAGGAATATCTTGATATAGAACTTCATAACATGCGATTCCTTTTGTGTTAATATGCCATGTCGGCGATTATTCGATATTAACATAAGTTGTGCAAAAAAGATAGAGATGTACTAATTTTTATTCGCATAAAATGAATACCAAAAGAAAAAAGAAGAATTATATTGACAGATAAATTTGGGGGGTAGAATAAATACACAGATAATTGAAGGAGGCGATTTGATGGGGAGCGTGGATGATATTTTATATCGAAATGACGTGAAAGATGCAAAGACTGTTTACAAACACACAAATGCGAGGAGAAAGACTACTATGAGAAAGTATAATATGTTTAAATGTTGGAGCTGTTTTATTGCTGTTGTGATGTTACTTTCGGTCGTGGTTCCGGTTCATGCTTCGTCAACATCGAGCACGAATTCATATAAAGAATTCATAGACCTATTAGTGAAAAATGGATATACATATGAAACAGCTGCTGCATTGAGCCTTGACGAGAGGAATTATGTAGTAAATGCGCTAAAGAAAGATTCAGAAAATGTTGATATTGTAACTACAGGGATGGAAATTGATCAATTAGCTGAAATCGAGAGCTTATATGCTTACTCTGAAGAAGAACTGAAAGAAATGGGAGCTGATATGGATTCGATTCATGCAGCAAAAGAGGAATTTAATTCCTATTATAAGATGAGTAATGCTGATTTGGCAGAGGAACTTGCAATAAGTGAAGTTGAAGCAAAAATAATTAAAATGGCCATAAAAAATGGTAAAGAGAGGAAAAGTAAGAATAGGAAACAGGGAGTATCGGCATCGGGTAGTATCTCATCATCGAAACTCACTTATACCCAGACTGTGAGTAAGTATACACTAAGTGGTTATAAATTGGCTTATATGGTTACCATCTCTTATGCATGGGCGAATCCATACACATCGTTTGGATTTGATGATGTAATCGCAGTTGCCTGGGGAGGCGGGTATATGCACAAATCAAAGTCAGATTGGCCGTCATCGTATTCCTCGGCAAACATTCAGTATTATGGATTTGATACAAGTGGATGGAAATCGTATAAAAAAACTAAAAATTATCTTGAGGATATTATTATTACAAATGCAGCGATTAGTTTTTCATTCCCTCAGTCTCTTTCAAACGATCTATATAAAACGAAAAGAGGATCAGCAACAGTACCATTATATTTAAATAGTAATGGAAAAAACGATACATATGTTCTTTCAAACTATTGTCATAGAGTTCTCTCTGTGGGCGGAGGAATTTCGGCGTCGGTTAGTGGCCCTAGTGTTTCATTGACCATAGGAACAAAGTATGATAAAACACCTCAGAAAAAGACGATGATTAAATATTGATGAAGAGAATATGGAGTATTTTGTTAGCGATAATTGCTGGAGTATTTCTTGTTAATATGTCATCTAATCAGAAAGACAGTGTAAAGAATAATCTGGAAGATGGCTGGGCATTTTATAATCCGGATCAATTAGGAATATCAGAACGAAGTAGAATTGATATAGGACAGAAAGCGGAGAATTATCATTGTGCGAATGAAGACACAATAGTTGCGGTAGTTGATACGGGTATTGACATGTCCTGTAAGTTATTGCAGAACCGAATTATTGTAGGTTGGGATTTTTATAATGATGATAATACTATTTATGATGACTACCTATATGATTATCATGGTACTTATATTGCTAATATGATTGCTAAAGTTTCGTCTAATACAAAAATCTTGTCTGTGAAATTTATGGAGGGGACAAATGGCTGCGTTGAGGATTCTGTTTCAGCAATTCGGTATGCAATTGATCATGGTGCGAAGATTATAAATTGTAGTTGGAATACAAGCGAAGATAATAAACAATTATATGATATGATTAGCGATCATCAAGAAATATTGTTTGTGTGCGCTGCAGGTAACATTTATCAGGATTTAGATCAAAATGAGTTGTATCCAGCAACGTACACATTAGACAATATAATTTCGGTTATGGCAATTAATCAACAAGGTGAAGTATATATGCAATCAGGATATGGAAAAAATAATGTTGATATAGCCGCACCGGGTGAATATGTAAGAGTAATTTTACCATCAGATGATGTAGATTATGTGGATGGCACATCTGTTGCAGCGGCGTTTGTTTCGAGTGCAGCTGCAATGCTGTTATCATATAATGAGGATCTCTCTCCGATGGAAATAAAGCAATTGTTAATAGATAGTGCAAATAAAATGACGACATTATCTAATTATTGTGTTTCCGGTGGTTGCATAGATATTGGGATGGCATTACAATTAAGCAAAGGGGGGCGAGTAAAATGAAAAAAATTCTATTTGGAATTGCCGTATTGATCCTGGCATGGATTTTCTTTTACATGAGTATAGTAGATGAGCAATTTATGATTCTTCAATATGTATCATTTTTGTTGATTATAATTGGAGGTGCATTTTCTTTGATCGGCTTATGTGAGAAAGATAAAAAACTGTAAGACAGGGGAATAATTTGGGGCCTGCAAAAGATGTTTCATCGTCTTTTGCAGGCCCATTAGATTTAACAAATTTATTCCTCAGCCTTATCCTCATCCGACCATTCCCTCTTCTTCCGGTCCTCGAAGTCGTCCGGCAGATAGAGGTGCACTGTTTCGATTCGGTTGCGGTCAACGACTTCTGCCACAAAGCGATATCCATCCTCCGTGGTGAATTCCTCGCCCTGCTCGGGCAGGTGATCCAGAAGTCCGATCAGGTAGCCGCCGATGGAGTCGTAGTCCTCACTCTCGAACTCTGTACCGATCTCATCATTCAGGTCATCGAGCTTGTAAGAACCGGCCACGGTATACTCATGGTTGCGGATCTCCTTGACATCGTCAAGCTCCTCCTCATCGAACTCATCGCGGATCTCGCCGACGATCTCTTCGAGGATATCCTCCATCGTAATGATGCCGACGGTAGATCCGTACTCATCGAGAACGATGGACATGGTCATGGAAGCCTTCTTCATCTCCACGAACAACTCATAGGTGTTCTTGAACTCATGTGTGAAGTAAGCCTCGCGGAGATAGTCCTGCATGGAGAAGGGGGTATCCTGCTTATAGAGGATCAGATCCTTCATATTAATAATGCAGATGACATCATACGGGCTCTCATCATAGACGGGGATACGGGTGAAGTGCTCTTCCCGGAAGATATC
>R17__coassemble_641_pt1 | contig 14278 bp, 10 predicted proteins | sample R17__metabat2_low_PE_029 | metagenome-assembled genome bin R17
TGGAGCACAAAGTGCGGAATGTCCGCTTGCGGGTCGAGTAGGAGGGGAGAATCCCTTCCTGCTCGATTATAATTTTTTCTTTCGCGAATTTTAAGAATATAAATCTTGTCACATATTTTAAAACATGATATCCTTAAAGCCGATACATATTTCAAAGTAATTGTGGAGGATAAAGGATGAAGAAAGTAATGCGTAAGAAACTTTTGGCCTTAATTCTCGCCTGCATGATGATGGTTCCGGCAACTGCTATGGCAGACAATGGAACATCGACCGAAGAATCAACCGTCTATGAGCAGGTGCAGGATACGGAAGAAGATACTGCTGCAGCAATTGAGGATACGGAAGAAGATACTGTTGCAGCAATTGAGGATACGGAAGCTGCTGTGGAAGAGAGCAGCGCAGCCGTTGAGGAGAGCACGGAAGTGATCGAGGAGACCGGCACTGCAGAGGCTGCAGAAGCAGCAGCAGAGGAGACCACCGAAGCAGACGGACAGATTGCCGATGGATTGGTAGAGAAAGACGGTAAGATCTATTGCTACGAGAACAATGAGCTTGTCTATGGTCTGAAGGTTGTGGAGACGGATGGTGTCAAGGCCACTTACTATTTTGGTGAGGACGGTGCAGCCATTACGGGATATAAGAAGGTAGTTAAGTCGGATGGTTCCATGGACTACTACTACTTCTGTCAGGACGGCAAGGCCTATACGGATGGCTTCCTGGAACTCATCGGAATCAATGGCAAGACCTACTACTTCTATTTTACGGAAGATGGTCGTGCTTATACGCAGGGATTTAAGTTTATTACTGAGAGACATAAGGCGGATGCTGACTGTAATATTACGGACATCACTGATGGCAGCACTTACGGATATTACTTCACGTCGAATGGACAGGCATATACGAAGGGCTTTCTGGAGTTCGTGCATACCAATGGCAAGACCTACTACTTCTACTTCCAGACGGACGGCAGCGCTTATACGAAGGGATATAAGAAGATCACTACCAGAGGTATAGCAGATGCCGACGGCAATGTCACCAGAACGACCGATGGCAATTCCTACTATTATTACTTCAAGAATAATGGTCAGGCTTACACAAAGGGCTTCCTGGAGTTTGTACATACCGATGGTAAGACTTATTACGCCTACTTCCGGAAGAATGGAACGGCATACTGTGACGGCTTGAAGAAGATCAGTACCGGATATGCAGCGGATGCCAATGGCAATATCACCAAGAAGACCGATGGTAATTCCTATTATTATTACTTCAAGAACAATGGTCAGGCATTCACTAAGGGACTGCTGCAGCTTACGAATTCAAAGGGGTCTGCCATCTATATGTACTTCCAGAAGAATGGTCAGGCATATACGAAGGGATATAAGTCCGCATCTGCACTTTATAAGGCAAGCTCTGCATGTAAGGTAAGTAAGACTGACAGCGGAACAAAGTACTATTACTATTTTAAGAACAATGGTAAGGCTTACACCGGCGGCTTCCTGAAGTTTGTACATACCAATGGTAAGACTTACAACTTTTACTTCCAGAGTGATGGTAAGGCACTGACAAGTACGGATAAGATCATCAACAAGCGTTATACAGCGGATGCTGATGGTAACTTTACGAAGATCACCGATGATAACTATTACGGCTATTCTTTTGCATCCAATGGTAAGGGATCATTGATCTCCGGTTGGGCGAAGATCAATGACACATGGAACTGGTTCGACCAGAGCACTGGCGTTCGCAAGTTTAAGTCTGACTGGATGCATACGGCATGGAACTATATCAAGGATCGAAGCAGCGGAACCAGTTACTATGTTGTCGTTGATACGGAGAACTGCCGAACCTTCACCTTTAAGGGATCGGCCGGCAACTGGGTACCTTATCTCCTGTGGAAATGCTCTCCCGGTAAGCCTTCTACGCCTACCGTGAAGGGAACTTATTCTATTACCGGCCGCGGATATAGCTTCAGCGGAGAGACAGACTATACCTGCTACTACTATACGCAGTTCTACGGCAACTATCTCTTCCACTCTGTTCTATACTATAAGGGAACGATGACGATCCGCAATGGCACACTCGGCAAGCAGTTGTCTCATGGCTGCGTAAGACTGTCGATCGAGAATGCCAAGTGGTTTTATGACAACCTGGGCAATGGAAGTAAGGTATATATCTACTAATCTATAACAGAAAAGGCTGTTGCTATGCAGCAGCCTTTTCTGTTTCAAGTATGACAAGCGGATGAAAAAGGGCGCACGAAGATAGAAGAGGCAATATGAAGCATATTATTGAATTTTTTGAAAGTACCGTGGAGCGCTGTCCGAATCACATCGCAATCAGCTGCCCGGCCGGTGCATTTACCTTCCGGGAATTGAAGGAGCATGCGCTTCGCATCGCTGCAAGGATTCAGCGGACCATCGGAGGCGTGCATCAGCCGGTAGCCGTTGTGGCGGAGCGGGATGCGGATACCATTTTGTACTTTCTCGCGGTCTTGTACAGCGGCAATTTCTATGTACCGATAGACCCGGACCTTCCGATGATGAAGAAGAAATCTATTCTGGAAGAGTGTGAGCCGGGGGTCATTCTCTGTTCTGAGGAACGCAGGGAGATGGTGCGAGACTTGACAGATTACGGATGTATCATTACTGCCTTGGATCAGGCGGATCAGGTGGAGGACCTGCTTCCTGTCACTTACAGAGCAGAAGATCCGGCCTATATGGTATATACTTCCGGCTCTACCGGTAAGCCGAAGGGGGTTCTGAAGAGCCATGGCTCTGTGTGCAGTTTTATTGAAGCATTCACACAGGAGTTCGGCTTGACAGAGGAAGAAGTGATCGGCAATCAGACGCCATTCTTTTTTGACGCCTCTGCTAAGGATATCTATCTGATGCTCTATACAGGGGCAAGGATGGAGGTATTGCCTGCAGAACTCTTTGTATTGCCCCCCAAGCTGATCAACTATCTGAATGAGAAGAAGGTTACCTATGTGTGTTGGGTGCCGACAGCCTTGGCTATTGTAGCGCAGCTGAATACATTCCAATTGGTAGTTCCGGAGACATTGAAGAAGGTCTTCTTTGTGGGAGAGGTATTCCCCTTGAAGCAGCTTCAGAAGTGGATCGCACAGCTGCCGAATCTGGAATATGTGAATCTGTATGGTTCAACGGAACTCGCAGGAATCAGTTGTTTCTATCGAATCGATACCGGGAGGGAATTGACGGCACTCCCTATGGGACGTCCCCTCTCCAATTGTCATGTATTTCTTTACGATACGGAGAAGCAGTGTGTGATTCGTGAAGCGGGTCAGACGGGAGAAGTCTGCGTTGTGAGTGAGGCACTGGCGGATGCTTACTACAAGGATCCGGAGAAGACAGCGAAAAACTTCTCTGCCATGGAAGTGACAGAGGCGCTATGGGAAGCGGGGATGCCCCCTGTGGGTACAGTGGTTCGTGTCCTGCATACCGGAGATCTGGCCAGATATGATGCAGAGGGCAACCTTGTGTTTGCTTCCCGAAAGGACTTCCAGATCAAACATATGGGCCGCCGTATCGAACTGGGCGAGATTGAGTCGATTGCCGATCAGCTTCCGGAGATTCAGCGATGTTGTTGCTTGTATGATGCAGAGAAGAGGAAGATTCGCCTGTTCTGCGAACTTATCGCAGGGTGTGAATGGAAGAGCCGGGATGTTCGGTCGGCACTGAAGGGACATCTGACGGATTACATGCTGCCAGGAAGTGTCACAATTATGGAAAAACTTCCGTTGAATGCGAATGGAAAGATTGACCGCAGTCGCTTGAAGGCATTATAATACCTTCATATTATTAGTGTTGGTTTATACTTATGGTATAGACGGATGGGAGCTTAGGATGGATGAATTATTAGAGATCTTGATGGATATTGATCCTGATGTAGACTATGAGACAGAAGATCAGCTGATTGACGGTAAGGTATTCGATTCCTTCAGCATCATTAGTCTGATCAGTGAGATTTCTGAGACTTTTGAGATTGAGATCGGACCGGCCTATCTGGTCAATGAGAACTTCAATAGTGCTCAGGCGATGTGGGCTATGATTCAGAAGATTCAGGAAGAGGAATAAGATTCGATGAGTCTAACATCAATTATATTTTTGATCTTCTGTATTGCTCTTGTGCTGGTGTTTTATCTGGTGCCGAAGCGTATACAGTGGGTCGTATTACTGATTGCCAGTCTTCTGTTCTACAGTATGACTGGCATTCGTAACGTTATCTTTATTCTCATCACATCGCTTACGACCTACGGAGCAACGCTGCGCATTGAGGCGCTGGGTGAGCAGCATAAGCTTTGGCTGCAGGAGAATAAGAAGACGGCCTCCAGAGAAGAGAAGAGCGCCTACAAGGCCAATATCAAGAAGAAGAAGAGGCAATGGATGGTACTGACGCTGGTGCTGAACTTCGGCATCATGTGTACCTTCAAGTATGTACACTTTGCCTTGGAACAGGTCAATGCCCTGATTGGCATCTTCCATGGAACCCTGATCAATGATACCCTGCAGTGGATCATTCCTCTGGGTATCTCTTTCTATACTTTCCAGACGATGGGATATCTGGTGGATGTCTACTGGGAGAAGGTTCCTGCAGAGAGGAATTATGCGAAGGTATTGCTCTTCGTGTCTTTCTTCCCTCAGATGACACAGGGACCAATCAGCAATTTTAAGGAACTGACGGATGAACTCTTCAAGGAGCATTCTTTCTCTTACCACAGATATTCCTGGGGTATCCAGCGAATGTTGTGGGGATACTTTAAGAAACTGGTAATTGCGAATATTACGTCTGTGTATGTGGCAGATGTCTTCGCTAATTACAGTGGGTATACAGGAATCACGACGCTGATCGGTGCCTTCATGTATAGTATTCAGATCTATGCGGACTTCTCCGGCTATATGGATATCGTCTGTGGTCTCTGTGAAGTGTTGGATATCCGATTGACAGAGAACTTCATTCGTCCTTACTTCTCTAAGTCGATTGCCGAATACTGGAGAAGATGGCATAGTAGTCTGGGTGCATGGTTCAAGACTTATATCTACTACCCGGTTGCTGTTGCCAGATGGAATCAGAATCTGGGGAAGAAGGCCAAAAAGAAGCTTGGTAAGACCGTGGGACAGACGATTCCGGCCTCTGTTGCCTTGGTTGTCGTGTGGCTGACGACCGGACTTTGGCACGGAGCCAGCTGGGCCTATATTGCCTGGGGCGGCGTGAATGGCTTGTTCATCATCTTCTCTTTGTGGATGGAGCCGGTATATGCCAGCTGGAAGACAGCGCTTCGAATCGATGAGGAGTCGTGGAACTGGAGAGCATTTCAGACGATCCGCACTTTTATTCTGGTCACTTTTATCAAGGTGCTTCCTGAGGTCGGTACCCTGGGGGACGGCGTTGGTCTGTGGCGACAGATCTTCACGAATCATGTCATTCCAACATCACTGCATGAACTGCTCCCCTTCGTGGATTCCGGAATCATGCTTGCAACCGCAGTGCTTGGAACCTTGCTGATCTTTGTGACCAGCATGATTCAGCGCAGACAGCCGATCAGGCAGTGGTTGGAGGAACATGTTCCCGGTCCTTGCCGCATGGGAATCTATGTGATCCTTGCGGTGATGATCGTCTACTTCAGCTATACTTTATCGGATACGGCAGGAGGGTTCATGTATGCACAGTTCTAGTGAATATAGAGAGGATATGCAGAATCCCATGGAGGAAGCGGCAGAGCCGTCCGAACTGCATCCGGTTCCCCGGGCTCTTGGCGTGACACTGGTCTTCCTGCTTGTATTTGCCCTGGTCAGTGTATGCACGATGGAACTCTACTTCTCCGGGGAGGATCACTACTATCAGGATTGCGACGAGAGAGATTCTCTGGCGGGAACCATCGATACCTTGATTATCGGTGCGTCTCATGCAGAGAGAGGGTTCGACCCGTCGGTGATCGATGAGGAGTTAGGCTGTAATTCCTATAATCTTGCGGGACCGGACTTCACGATGTGGGGGCGCTATGATCTCCTGAAGAAGGAGATTGCGAGAAACCCGGTGAAGAGCGTGGTGCTGGAGGTATCGGATTATACGTTGACGAAGAGGACTTCCTCCGGGACAGAGGTTGAGGGAGATCTCTATTATATGGGAAGAATTGGAAGCTTTCCTCAACGAGTCATCTACTTTGCAGAGAACTTTTCACCGGAAGATTATATATCGTCTTATCAGTTCTTCATGGTGTATGGTATCGATTCGATAAAGCGTATTCTACAGGGGAAGTACATGTCAACCTACGATTGGCCCTACCGCTATAAGGGATATAAGATGTATGAGACAGCAGATGGCGGCTCGAAGGACATGACGACGGATTATGCGAAGAAGTACAAGAAGAGGCACATTGAATTCGAAATCATGGATCAGAAGGTGGAATATCTGCAGAAGATTGTGGATCTGTGCCAGGAGAATGATGTCGAATTGACTCTGGTCTGTGTACCGGTGTCGAAAGCTATGCTCTGCAAGACAGATGATAATGACTTCTGGTATACCTGGTACAGTGAGTTCGCGGAGGAGAATGGGATTGCTTACTATGATTTCAATCTTCTTCGAAATCGGGATGAGCTGTTCTCGGATGAGACCAGCTTTCACGATCAGGAACATCTGAGCAACGAAGGTGCAGATGTGTTCTCTGAAGCATATGCGGAGATCGTTCGCCTTGCTGCTGCGGGTGAGGATACTTCGGGATTGTTTTTTGAATCTTATGATGCCTACGAGAGGACGCAGGATTATTATCCGGAGTAGATATAGCATAAAAGGAGATGCGGGAACGCATCTCCTTTTTCTCGTTCTTGAACAATGATCCTTATCTTACAGAGAATATAAGAGTTCATTGCTGTACTTCATATATAATTCTGAAGGGCAGGCAGCGAGAACCTGGCAGCAGTCAATATCATTGGTGAGGTCTGTTGTGAAGAACAGAAGGGCTTCCTGCGCGATAGCGGAGGAACTCAGCAGCTGGTAGGTCGTATCTACATTGTGGACGATGGTCTCGGCAAGCTCAGCCAGTGTCTGTTGACGGATCGCTTTTTCGCCATCCCTCGAGAAACGAACCGCTTTCTGGGCCTGCATCTCGGGATCTCCATTGGAACTATCGGCGGAGATAGGAGGCAGTTCAGTTCTTTGGAGTTGTTCTGCGGCACAGACCTTCTCCAGATCCCGGAGAATAGATTCTTCGCGGAATTCTTCCTCTGTGGTGATGATGTCATGCTCTCTTTTGATTCGAAGAGCTTCTCTGCGTTCTGCAAAAAATCTCTCCGTAGGACCGGTGACCGGCAGCTGATCTAACAATTCACAGAAGCGGTAACAGATCGAACGCCGTTCACTCCAGCTGATAGAATATTCCTGAATCTGATGAAAGAGCATGGTTGCAATCGCCAGAACTTCAGCAGGAGAACTGTCTCGCAGCGGTTCACCCTGACCTTGCAGAAGTGCCAGAAGATCTGTGATATCACTCTCAGCAAAGCGGTGGAAGAGATGATAGTAGGATGCGAAGCTATGTGCGATCTCATCGTGCTGGATATATTGCAGGAAGAGAGAATCACAGACTTTCTCATCAGAGTCTTCGTATGCTTCCAACACGATCGACAGGTCCTCCCAGCCTCGGGCTGTGACGAAGAACTGTCCTCGGTTGGTATTCTCAATTCTGTAAAAATGCTCAGGGTAGACCGTAAGATAGGAGCGAATGGCGGGGTGAATCTGGTGCTCGAAGGCATACTTTTGCCAGATGGTCAAGTCGGTTTCGATATCCATGTTTTTGACACGGTCGAGAGTGACCATATCAAGTTCTCGAACGGAGCGATTGTATTCCGGTGGATTGCCGGCGGCAACGATCATCCATCCCTCGGGAAGCGGGTGATTGCCGAAGGTCTTGTTCTGGAGCAGCTGCAGCATAACGGGAGCCAGCGTCTCGGAGACACAGTTGATCTCATCGAGGAAGAGAATTCCTTCTTCGATACCTGTTTCTTCCATATATATATAGATCGATGCAACGATCTCGCTCATGGTATATTCGGTGACAGAGAACGTCTCTCCGTGGAATTCTCTCTCCGTGATGAAGGGAAGACCGATAGCACTCTGTCTGGTGTGGTGAGTCATGGTATAGGAAACCAGACCGAGGCCGGTCTCTTCGGCAATCTGCTTCATGATGGCTGTCTTGCCGATGCCGGGAGGTCCGATCAGAAGTACCGGGCGCTGCTTATCCACCGGAATGCGGTAGTTCCCCTCTTCGTCTTTCTGCGTATAGACACGAAGGGTTCGCATGATTTCGTCTTTTGCTTCCTGAATATTCATAATAGTTCTCCTTGCGGCGATCATCTGTGAGATCTGGTATAGGATGAGTAGAATTCCGGAGTGTCCAGGCACAGGCGGACAGCCCATGTAGGAACAGGATAATTGGAAAAGTGCTCATTGGAAAAAACAAATGCGGTTTCATAGGGCGTGGCGGTTCTTGGGTAGATGCCGTCCCCGTCAGTAAAGTATAGTAATCCCTTCAGATGGAGTAATTGACCATGGGCCTGCAGCTTCTCCACATAATCGAAGACAGGGGTGAAGTCGGTACCACCGCGGCCCTGGATGTGAATATCCTTAATATATCGCAGCCATTCTTCGGTGGAGTGGATGATAACATGTTCGTGAATCATGGAATCACATTGCAGAATATGGACCTGCATCTTGCGGAAGAAGTTCTCTTGTCTTGTCAGGATTCCGTGTGTCTCGGACAGGAACCGTTGAACTGTAGCGGTGTCACAGGAACCGGAGGTGTCGATGGCAATCACGAGTTCCTCCACGCGGGATGCCTCTGTATATTCCAGGGGCTCCAGCATAGGCATATTGCCGTAGATCTGCATGCCGTAGTGATAGGGAATATAATCAAAGCTGTCAAGATCGAGCTGCATCTCTTCGCGAATCGAGCGAAATCTGCGCAGGTATCTCCGAAAATCGAATTGCGATTGTTCGCGTATGATCATCTTCTCTTCGCGACTACCGGGAAGTGTGCCGCGGCGTGAACCATGATCGGAATTGCCGGAGCTTAGCGCCGCCTGCGCCTGACTCCAGGAATCGTTCATTGCCTGCGGAGAATGAAGGGTGGAATTATCATTGGAATTCGAAAGGTTCTCCGGGACTGTGGTATCTGCAGTTACGCGTGCAGTGGATACCGATGGGGAATGCTCTTGATACCAACAGATGTGGTCATCCTTGCAGAATTGGGATTCCAGTTCTGTGAGGAAGATATCCCAGGTAGAATAGTCGCCATCGCAATCAAGAACCGCTGCGAGCTGACTCCGAATCTGCTGCAGCCAATGATAGACGGATCCCGCATGGAGGACTTGGGGAATGGGCAAGGGGGATGGAATGCCCCATCTTCGCATCAGGTCCTGTAGAGCCGGCAGTTCGGTAAGCTTGAAATAGCGAGAGAAGATAGCTGTCTTGTGGTATTCTGCTGCGATATCGCAGGCAAGATTCCAAAGCTCACGCTCTGCCTGCATGGGAACGATATTGTGGTGAAAGAGACAGTGTGTAATCGTATGCAGGTAGCTTGTGAAGGTATATACGGTTCCATCAGCCCCGGATCTGAGGTTAGGGTGTATATATAAGCAGCGGCCATCACTCCCGACTGGAATACAAAGTTCAGAGGGAATGATCTTCCAATCGCTTAGAATGAAACGGAGCTCGGGAACCTGGGCTGCCAGGCGGAAGTTCCAACGTCTGACGAGGCCCTCAAAATCTTCCTCTGAGTCTGCGGATCCCAGGGTGGGTACAGTGGTATGTTCTTTAGAAGGGATGGACTCCTTGGTCTGACGAGAAGAGAGCGAAGGAGCAGATGAAGCCGATGCAGCACCACGCATCAGGAGAAGCCGGATACCAAGGTCTGTTGGCTGATCCTGCATAAGGACCTTCAGACAAAGATCTCCGGAGAACCATCCTTGGGTCAGCCCGAACTGCAGATTGTCGACATCTGAGTTTTGCGTGAACTGGCGCAGTACAGTGTAAGAATTCCTTTGAATGAAGTCTTGAGCGCGAGCCAATTCCTGCGTAGGTGAGTGAACGGAGGCAGCAGAGGCTGTCCGAACCGTATGAACGGCCTTGGCAATTCTGCTCGGGAGACTGTACGATGCCGGTTCTGCATGAACCGGTTTATAGATATTCTGCATGATTCGCCGTCTCCCCTCCTTTCACTTGCTGCAGGGCAATGATAACCCGAGAATGATTCTGTCAAAAAAATACAGAACAACAATTATATTATATCAGAAAACGGATGTGCGATAAAGAGAATTGTAAAATATTAAGCATATATGGATGGATGACAAAAGAAAACAAAGGGATTCTGCGTTGATTTCCTGAAGTCTTCCATATATAATAAATTTAAGTATGTGCTGATGACACATATGATTGGATGAATAAGAAAAGTATTACAATCAGCGGTTCGCCGCAAGGAGGTAAATATGAATAAGACAATTGATCAGAAGTCTGTGAATGCCATTCGTGTTCTTTCGGCAGACATGATTCAGAAGGCTAAGTCCGGACATCCGGGCCTTCCCCTGGGTGCAGCTCCCACTGCCTATGAACTGTGGGCATATCACATGAATCATAATCCGGCAGATCCTACATGGCCGAACCGCGACCGCTTCATCCTCTCCGGAGGACATGGTTCCGCATTGCTGTACTCCCTGCTTCACCTGTTCGGATATGGCAACCTGTCCCTGGATGATCTGAAGCAGTTCCGTCAGTTGGGCTCTCTGACTCCCGGACACCCGGAGTATGGTCATACGATCGGTATCGAAGCTACCACGGGACCGCTTGGCGCCGGCATGGGTATGGCTGTTGGTATGGCGATGTCTGAGGCTCATCTTGCTTCTGTATTCAACAAGGAAGGCTATCCTGTGGTTGATCACTATACCTTCGTTCTCGGCGGAGACGGCTGTATGATGGAGGGTATCTCCTCTGAGGCTATGTCTCTCGCGGGAACTCTGAAGCTTGGCAAGTTGATCGTATTCTATGATTCCAACAAGATCTCTATCGAGGGAAGTACTGATATTGCATTTACCGAGAATGTTCAGAAGAGATTCGAAGCCTTCGGATTCCAGATCATTACGGTAGAAGATGGTACAGATATGGAAGCCATCGGCAAGGCCATCGAGGAAGCCAAGGCGGATACGACGCGTCCTTCTCTGATTACTGTGAAGACGCAGATCGGCTATGGCTGTCCTGCAAAGCAGGGTAAGGCATCTGCACATGGTGAGCCGCTCGGTGATGAGAATATTCTTGCTATGAAGGAGAACCTTGGTTGGGAGAGCATGGAACCCTTCTATGTTCCGGAGGATGTCTATGCGAACTTCAAGGCGATTGCAGAGTCCAAGGCAGCACCTGAGGAAGCATGGAATAAGCTGTTTGCAGACTACTGTGCTGCATATCCTGAGATGGCTGAGAAGTGGGCGCAGTATCATGACGGTGCAATTGCAGAGAAGGCCTATGATAGTGAAGAGTACTGGGCTTATGAAGACAAGCCCCAGGCAACCCGTAATGTGTCCGGAACTATGATCAATCGTCTGAAGGATATCATTCCCGGTCTGATTGGCGGATCCGCTGACCTGGCGCCTTCCAACAAGACGAATATGAAGGATGCCGGTGACTTCAGTGCTGAGAACTATGCAGGACGCAACCTTCACTTTGGCGTTCGTGAGCTTGCGATGGCAGCGATCGGCAATGGTATGGCACTTCATGGCGGTCTGAAGCCCTATGTAGCTACATTCTTCGTATTCAGCGATTACACGAAGCCCATGGCAAGACTGGCTGCTCTGATGAAGCTGCCTGTTACCTATGTCTTCACTCATGATAGCATCGGCGTAGGTGAAGATGGACCCACCCATGAGCCGATTGAGCAGCTTGCTATGCTCCGCTCTATGCCGAACTTCCACGTCTTCCGCCCTGCGGATGCAACGGAGACGGCAGCTGCATGGTATTCTGCAGTAACTTCCAAGACCACGCCTACGGCAATCGCACTGACTCGTCAGAATCTGCCTCAGTTGGCTGGATCGTCCAAGGAGGCTCTGAAGGGCGGCTACATTCTGGAGGATTCCGTGAAGGAGATCCCGGATGCGATCATCATTGCCAGCGGTTCCGAGGTGTCTTTGGCTGTGGAAGCGAAGGCAGCACTGGCAGGCAAGGAAATCGATGTCCGCGTAGTGTCTATGCCTTGTATGGATATCTTCGAAGAGCAGAGTGCAGAGTACAAGGAGAAAGTGCTTCCTCTTGCTGTTCGCAAGAGACTCGCTGTGGAAGCTCTGGGCGAGTTCGGCTGGGGCAAGTATGTAGGACTGGACGGCAAGACTCTTACGATGACCGGCTGGGGTGCATCTGCTCCCTATAGCCAGCTCTTTAAGCACTTCGGATTCACCGCTGAGAATGTGGCTGCAATGGTAGAGAGCATGATGTAAGACGAGGGTCCGTGCCGTAGGCAGAGGATGCTTATAGAACTTAACAGTTAAAATTTCAGGGGATGGTGATTGCACCATCCCCTTATAATAGGAGGAAGAATATGAAGATAGCAGCAGTACTTGCCAATACAAGAGAAGGAAGCCGTGCGGCAAAGGTAGCGGCACAGATCCTGGCAGGGGCCGGAGAAGCCGGACATGAAGTGGTAGTCTATGACCTGACAGAGATGCCGCTTCTTGGATGTATGAATTGTCATGTCTGTCGCAAGACCCCCTCTCTTTGCGTGAGGGAGGATGGGTTGAAGGCATACTTTGAAGACCTGGAGAACTGTGATGCGGTGGTGATCTCTGCACCGAACTATAACTCTCAGCCGTCGGGCTCTATGATTACATTCCTGAACCGCCATTATTGCCTGCTCGATGCGAACAAGCAGCCGAAGCTGACACATGATCTGAAGCTGATCAGCGTATTCGCTCAGGGGGCGCCGGAGTCCTATGAGGCGTATCAGGGGAACTATCGATGGTACCTGAGCTGCTTTAAGACGAAGCGTCTGATCGCAGAGGAGCCGATCATCGTTGGCGGTGACAGTGATCTGTCTGAGGATGGAGAAATCATGAAGAAAGCTCATGAGATGGGTAAGAACCTGTAATATAGATAAGAGCAGCTGCGCAGGCGGCTGCTCTTGTACTTTATTCACCGGGAAATGCTCGAAACGGTTTGTCCTGGGCTTCGAACTGCTTGACCTTGCGAATGGCAATGACATCCATACAGAGGATGAAGATAAAGAAAAGAACGGTGAAGAGATTGCCCTCAAAGGAGAGCAGGGCGTCGTAGGAACCGTGAATCAGGATAGGGATGATCAGACTAAGACGTATACTCGCCTGAGATCCGGCTTGATTCCCAAGAGCTTCCTGATACTTGGCTTCCCCGAAGAAGATGCCCATAGCGATGCCGAAGATGGTGTGCCCCGGAATCGAGAAGATGGCGCGTGAGATCCCTGTGCCAATGCCATTCTGAACTACATAGAGGATGTTCTCGACCAATGCAAAACCGAGGGATGCTGCTGCACAATAGACCACTCCGTCAAAACGGTAGTTGAAATCACGCTTATTCCAGACTTTCCTGGCGGCCAGGTACTTGCCGAGTTCTTCAACGAGTGCGACACCGATAAAGTTCTCAATGAGCACATAAGCTGTGTAATCATGGAAGATACCACCAATCAGGAGAGAGAGGATCATCTCTGCAATCGATATAGGGATCACTGCAATCATTCCAAGCAATAGAATATGGGCAACCAGGCCGAACGGTTCACGCTCTACCTGATCTTGAAGATAGACCAGACGCATCATATAGAGCGGCGGCAGAATGGCAACAATCAAGAGGACTATCATAGTGTTCCTTCCTTATCATAAGATTATATGGATGATTTTAAGGGAAAAGATGTGATGCGTCCAGTCATTTTCCTTGCATTATGAGAATATCTATGGTAAGGTATTATCCAACGGGGCATTAGCGCAGCTGGGAGCGCGCCACACTGGCAGTGTGGAGGTCAGGGGTTCGAATCCCCTATGCTCCATAGGTCGGAAGGTGACGAAAAAACGTTACTTTTCGACCTTTTTAATTTTGATTTTCCGATTGGGGAAACGGGCGAAAATTTCGGTTTGGTGCACAGTTGGTGCACAGATTGTAAAATTTTGGTGTTCGGGAGGTTTTTCGGTGAAAATTTCGGTAGAATATGAATTGACTGCAGAACAGTGGGAACAGTTGGAACGGATGAGAGACAAGCTGTCAC